>Ga0163149_10000069_pt1 | contig 124611 bp, 107 predicted proteins | sample OliLakLV19MP5G1_FD_148604 | JGI IMG/M metagenome (GOLD analysis project Ga0163149, IMG submission 148604) | Freshwater microbial mat bacterial communities from Lake Vanda, McMurdo Dry Valleys, Antarctica - Oligotrophic Lake LV.19.MP5.G1 | ecosystem: Environmental > Aquatic > Freshwater > Lake...
GCGTACTATTAATAAAAGAGGCGGAAATCATAGATTATTATCCATTATTGCCGCGTTCTAATCCTTCGTTTCAAACTGCTGTTCTTCCGCAGGTTTTGTGTGAATATTCTGCGAGATTTTTTTTGTCAGTTTTAAGTCCCCATCTTTCGTATTCTTTTCAGACGAATCAGCTTCTTTCTTTTTGTAATTTCTTTTATCCTGCGTATACGGATGCTCTTTCTTATTCAAATCAGATTCTTTCTGAGGTTGCATATTTTTATTCATTAATTTTAATTTTTAAATATGAAATAGATATCTGGAAAATTTCAGTGCTATTTATTAAATTTTGATTGTGTTCTACTTTCATAAAATGTATGTGAGTTTTAGTGTGGGTCCTAATTAACAAGTCAAATACCATGCAGTAAAGTTGAACCTTTGAAAAGCGGGAATGATACACATTTGGGGGAATGAGTTACAACATTCACTTATTGTTGGGGAGATTATTGCTCAATAGAGATTTACACTTCGCACTTTTACATGACCGCTGACACCTGACTTTTCGTTGTTGTATGATTTCCAGCATTTTTAATCTACAATTGATATAATAATATTTTCAGTGGTGGCTGGTATTCTTACTTGCCATTTCATTTTTCAAAAAGTGAGGCGTAACCTTTCGACTGCTGTAAATCAATCATATTAAGTCTTGCTCTTTATTTATTTTCCATTCCAAAGAACAGTTACAATAAATTCATTTTTTTTCTTAAAATTGATACGGTGCGTTGTAAATTAAAAAGCAAAAATTCCCGGAATACCCGATTCCTGTTCCCTTCAATGCAATTCCAATTTGTCAGCCTACGTTTTTATCTTCGTGTTATTGGCATAGCCACCAAACCGAATAGCTGCAACATATTCTTCGGAAATGGTTTTAATGATTATAGATGACTCGTTTGGTTTCTAAAAATTATCTTTATTGTAATTAGTTGGCATCACATAAATTATAGATAATTTAGTCTCATTTATGTACAAATGCACAGGTGTTGTCATGACAATATCTTTATTGCTTTGTTTCCCTCCAAAAATATATGAAGCCAGTTTTCTAAATCCCGGAGAGGATAATTCTTTTTAGGTTTTTGCGGCCATTGAAATGTTTGGCATTCTAGCAGGAGGGTAATGCCTTATCTCAAAGTCCTTTTCTGTTTTACTAATTTGATATGGTTGAGTTTCTGTTTTGGCCATTGTAAAATATATTTGAGAAATGATAAATACGATAATTAATATGCAAAGTACGATCAAAGTAATCTTCAAAATGTTGGATTGTATAATACTTCTATACTGTACTAAACTATTCGTAAGGAAATGTCTCTTATCGGTTATTGCTGACAACTTAGTAAAACAGGTCATGATTTATTCGCTTTTTCCGTTCTCCATAGATTCTATTTCCCTTTTCTCTTTTTTAATATTCTGGCGTAGAAAGTTGAATAGATTCATATACACATTAGCTATCCACACCAGTGCAAATCCTGCAATAATATAACCCCGCCAGTCATTCATCAATAATTTATAATCGGTTAAAAAGAGAAACAGCACAGATACATAGTGGCTAAAGCAATACTCACAGGTAAAGAGATAAAAGAATTTTCTTTCAAACAATGTTTTCCCATTTTTGTACCGTCTCCTGCAGTATTCCATTAGCTCCCGGAATACTTCTTCGTGCGTTACGGTCCATGCTACAGAGGCAATGGGTATTGCCAATAAAAAAAGCCAGGCCGTTTGCAAAACCATTGTCATACACTTACTGCTTGTTGTTGATGTACCGGATAATCGGTATATCCTTTATCATCTGCGCTATAAAATAAATCCATGTGAAGGTAATTCGATAAAGGCCAGTTATTGGCCATCCTTTCTACCAAATCAGGGTTATTAATAAAAGGTCGTCCAAATGCAATGAGGTTTGCTAGCCCACTGTTTATATCTGCTTCTGCTCTTTCTTTATCGTATCCTCCACAAAGAATAATGCTGTTGGTGAAATTTTTACGAATCAATTTTTTTATTTCAATTGGTACTTCCGGAGCACCCATTGCAGCATGGTCAACCAAATGAATATGTGCAATACCAATGTTGTTCAATTGCTTGGAGAGATAATCGTAGGTGGCATCAATTTCCGGGTAATGGGGCATGTCACTCGCCACACCATAAGGAGATAAACGTATGCCGGTGTTTTCTTTTCCGATGGCTGCCGCTACAGCTGTTACCACTTCAATAATAAAACGGCAGCGGTTTTCGATCGTTCCCCCATAATTGTCTGTGCGGATATTGCTTATAGGAGATAAAAATTCTTCCAGTAAATAACCATTGGCTCCATGTAATTCAACACCATCAAAGCTTGCAGTTATTGCATTTTTTGCAGCAGCAACAAATTCATTTTTTGTTTGTACAATGTCTTCATGCGTCATTTCTTTTGGCACTATAAAATCCTGCAGCTGTTTTGCATCCGTCCACATTTGACCCGCCGCTTTTATTGCTGATGGAGCCAGTATTACAGCACTTTCCGCCATATTAAGTGGATGGCTGATTCTGCCAGTATGCATTAACTGTACAAATATTTTTCCGCAATTTCCGTGTGCAGCATTCGTTATTTTTTTCCAGCCTTCTGTTTGTTGGTTAGTAAATATTCCCGGTATTCTTGCATAGCCCAATCCGTTAGGAGATGGCGAAGTACCCTCGGTTATGATTAACCCGGCTGCAGAACGTTGCTCATAGTATATTGCCATTAAATCGTTGGGAATATTTTTAATAGCCCTGCACCTTGTCATAGGGGCCATTACAATACGATTTAATAAAGCAGTTGACCCTACCTGTATTGCACCTAAAAGTTTATACTCTTTCATTTTTTTAATAAATTAGCGATGAATAGGCTATGCTTCCACAATCATTTTACCGGTGTTTTCCCCCTTAAATAAGCCAAGCAACGCAACTGGTAATTTATCAAACCCATGTACAATAGTTTCTGTAGATTTTAATTTACCTTCTTTAACCCATTGTGCCAACTGTGCTGTTCCTTCAGGAAAACGCCTGGCATAATTACTAATAATAAAGCCCTGCATTAATACACTTCGTGTAAGTAACATAGGTTGCAATCTTGGGCCTGCTGATATGTCGGTGCTATTGTATAAAGAAATCTGTCCACACAATGCAATCCTTGCATTAAAATTAATATTAGCAATAACCGCATCTGAAATTTCTCCGCCAACATTGTCAAAATAAACATCAACCCCTTTTGGGCAGCATAGCGCAATAGCTTCTTTCATATCTTTTGTGGTTTTATAATTGATGGCATCATCAAAACCAAAATCTTCTTTCAATACTTTAATCTTGTTATCGCTCCCTGCAATACCAATTACACGGCAGCCTTGTAATTTTGCAATTTGTCCCACAATCATACCCACAGCTCCTGCTGCATCAGAAACAACCACGGTTTCGCCGGCTTTAGGCTTTCCAATATCTATCATACCAAAATAGGCGGTTAAACCCGTCATGCCCAGAATACCCAGGTAATAACTTGCTGGTGCAACAGTGGTGTCAATTTTTTGTAAGCCCTTTGCGTGAGTTATTATTTTGTGCCGCCAGTAGAGTCTGCCCATTACTATATCACCTGTTTTAAAGTCGGTTGATTTAGTAGCAGTCACTTTCGCAACAACTGCTCCTTCTATAGGCTGATCAATTTGAAATGGGGGCACATACGATTTTGCATCATTCATTCTGCCACGCATATAAGGGTAAACAGAATAAAACAATCCTTCCAGCTCCACATCACCATCCTGGAATGCATTCAACTCCACAGTTTCAAATCGAAAATTATCAAGTGTGGGTGTTCCCTTCGGCCTTGATACCAGCACTATTTGTTGTGTAGTCATGCTATTTTTTTAATTTAAAAGTTCCAATAGTTTTTGTGCTACCGCTTTTGATGAAGCAGGATTTTGTCCTGTAATCAACAACCCATCTGTAACTACATACGTAGCCCAGTCTTCTTTTTTAGAATAAATACCCCCCTTGCTTTTTAATTCATCTTCCAGTAAAAAAGGTACTACCCTGGTTAGCCCAACAGCTTCTTCTTCGGTATTTGTAAAGCCCGTTACTTTTTTACCTTTCAATAAGGGTATATCTTCTTCATCCATCACATGCAACAAAACTGAAGGTGCATGACAAACTGCCGCTACAGGTTTTTTATCGTCCCAAAAGTTTTCAATTAAATCAATGGAATCTTTATCATTGGTTAAATCCCATAATGGTCCATGCCCGCCAGGATAAAACACTGCATCAAAATCATCTGCTGATACTTCTGACAGTTTTTTGCTGTGGGCCAGCAAATCTTGTAAGACTACATCCTTATCAAAGCGAATAGTGGATTCAGTTTGATTGGTCGGTTCAGCACTTGTTGGGTCAATGGGAGGCTGCCCGCCATTGGGTGATGCAATGGTGATGGTGGCGCCTGCATCTTTCAGGGTATAATAAGGGGCAGCAAATTCCTCAATCCAGAAGCCGGTTTTCTTACCTGTGGTTCCTAATTCACTGTGGGATGTTAAAACGAATAATATTCTCATCTTGATTTTTTTAAGATTTTGAAATTTTTTATTGAGCTGTATATCCACCATCAATAGTATAATAAGAACCGGTAACAAAAGATGATTGGGGTGAGCTTAACCATAGTACCAGCTCGGCTACTTCATCAGCCGTTCCTAAACGGCCTATAGGATGCAGGCCAGCCAGGGCTTTTATTGTAGCTTCATCTAGGGTATCAGTAAGCAAAGGCGTATTGATATAACCGGGGCCAATAGCATTAACCCGGATATTTTTATCAGCATAATCCAATGCGGTTCCTTTGGTAAGGCCCACTACTCCATGCTTAGCCGCTACATAAGCACATAAATTTTTTGTACCTACCATACCTAAGATAGATGCCATGTTTACAATGTTGCCGCCACCGCAAGCTAACATTGCCGGCAGCTGGTAATGCATGCCATAAAATACACCTGAAAGATTAATGCTGATTACCTTGTCCCATTCTTCAATTGGATAGTTGGCTGCGGGAAGTAAGGCACCTCCAATTCCTGCATTATTGCAGGCAATGTGGAGGCCACCAAAATGTTTTACAGTTTGCTCTACCAGGAGTTTATTATCGGCTGGTTTTGATGTGTCAGCCATTATAAAAAAAGCATCCCCACCGCCTTTCTTAATTTCCGCAACAGTATCGTTACCTCCTTTTTCATGTATATCAGATACCACCACTTTTGCACCTTCCACCGAATACAATAACGCAGTTGCCTTTCCAATACCTGAACCTGCCCCTGTAACAATAGCGACTTTATTTTCAATACTTTTCATTTTTTTTCTTTTACTGATTAGTTTATGCTTCTTTTAATAGCTCAATTTCACAATTGATTTTTACATCTTCCCCTACCATGATGCCCCCTGTTTCCAATGCTGTGTTCCAGATCAAGCCCCAATCTTTCCTATTTATGGTACCGTTTAATGTAAAACCTGCTTTTTCATTTCCCCAGGGGTCTTTCATTATCCCGCCAAATTCCACCGCTAATTTGATTTGTTTGGTCATGCCCTTCATGATAAGTTCGCCATACAATTCATAACCATCCTTGGCAGAGGTCTTTTCAAAAGTGTTGCCTATGAATGTTATTTGCTTATGATTTTCAATATTAAAAAAATCTGGGCCTTTCAAATGTTCATCTCTTTTTTTATCGCCTGTATCATTAGAATCTGTATTAATCCAGCAATCAATTTCTGCTGATAAAAAATCTTCTCCGGTGGTGTAAATGCTGGCATTAAATTCCCTGAACGCTCCATGTACATTACTGATCATCAGGTGCCGTATTTTAAAAGAAATTTCACTGTGCGCGGGATCAATACTCCATTTGGTTTTAGTTTATGTTTCTGTTGTTACCATTACTAAAGGTTTTATTTTTTAAAAAATAAAAATCAATTTCGTTATAGTTATTCAGGATGGTCCTCATCCAGATTGTTATGATAATCTCCGCCAAGGCTATAATAATTGTTCTCTTCGTCCTCAGCTCCAATCTTCTCCTGTTCATCATCCAGTGCAGAACCAGGCAGATCCAAATATTCTGGTATAAGTTCTTCACTTAAATTATTTTCATATTTCTTTTCAGATACGGAAGTAGATATTTCAATTTTAGTTACAGTATAAGCATCCGGATATGGTTCTTTCTTTATTGTGGTATTGATGACATCGTTTACCGGGTAAAGAGGGTAAACCAGAAACCTATTTTTGGCTTCGTCAAACATTTCTTGTTCCGCAATACGATTCGTATCCGACATTGACAAATTCATTTTATTTTCCATTTTATTACTAGTTTGGTTGCGGTGTACAGATTATTCACACAAAATCAAGCCAATTAAAACCTTAGTATAAAAGGCTAAATTTTTTTTAACTCTGCGGGGATGGGGAATATTTTCATCACTTTGAGGCAGGCAACGATTGGGTTAGGAGAAACGGATAGAATATGATGACAGGAAGAATACCGGGATATGCTTTTTCAAAATTGAAAGGGGAAGATTGATTTTATATTCCACCCCATACTCATTCAGTGATTTTGATAAAGTTCTCTTCGGATTAAAATAACCCGTTATGTAAATTCATTCACCCAGCAATTCAAAAATAGCTGCAAGAACAACCTCGCTATTGCAATTTATAGCAGCGGATTATTTTCGTTGTAGTAATTAATCGGCATTTTTATGTAGAACAGGAAACGGCAACCAGTAAAACAATAATACACCATGCTGGCCAACGCCTGGATGGTGTAAAGAGAAATCACAAAGCCAGGAATATTTCTGCCGCACCACTGATGATATGCTCATCATAAAAACCAGCATTGCTTAGTTTTTAATAGAACTACGCATTAAAAATATATTTTAAATCTGCGGCTTTACACAGCACACCCAAACTATAAAGAGAGAACTTTCTCAATACCAGTTTTTACCTTCAGCGAGACTCTTTAAAAAATCAGCAGCTTCATTGCTCATGGTTGTAGGATTAAGTTTATCGCCGACAGAAAGTATAAAATGGTGACAACCATCGCCGGAATAATTAAAAGCTACATCACCAGCCAATATGCCTTGTCTATAAAACATAAGGTTACCATCATAGCCACATTTGTATGCTTCGGCTGTTTTACTATCGACGAACCCGGAAAGCTTTTTAATGGCTTTGCCTTCTATAGTCATTACTGATTTTTCGATTGTATTGGTTTGCGGCTTATTAAAATTGATAACCAGGCTATCACTGCCCGACAATTGACTACTAATGGCAGAGCCGGATTTGGAACAGGAAGCCAAAAACATAACTGCCACTAGAAAAAGGGTAAGCCGCATATTATTTTATTTACCACAAGATAAATGAATATACCCTGCCTCCCTATCCTTACTAATGATATTTTACCTTAATGATATTGCCGGAGCTGAATAGGCTGTTACAAAATCTTCTCCCAGGATCTGTGCAATCGTTTGGGCCAATTGCTGCTGGTAGAGTTGTTGCTCTTCTTTTATTTCTCCCGCAGGTTGAATGCCCGGACCAATTACTGCCAACCATGTCTGTGATGAGCCGGTTATAAATTCACCGTGAGAGGTCCACCGGTTTGTTTTGCTGACCCGGCCATGATCGGTAGTAATAATAAATGTAGTGTTGTTTTTATAACCCGGTGTTGTTTGCACCCAATGCCATAGTTCGGCAATCATTTTATCAACCTGGTTAGCTTGTTCAAGATATAAATCGTAACGTCCCTGGTGGGCAAACTCATCCGTTTCCCCCAACCCGAGATAAAGCACTCTTGGCCGATGCTGTTTAATATACTCTTTGGCAGTAAGAAAAGTAAGCTGGTCATGGCGGGTAGCTGTTTTATTATATACTACATCGGTTTGAACGGCATTTATTATTTGTTGTTCTTCAGATTTTTCATTCAGCGTGCTGTAGCCACTGTTTACAGGAAGGTTATTTCTTTCGGCATTTAATATATAAGGAAATACATTCCAGGAAGTAAAGGCAGCCACTTTTCCTTTAAATGCTGGTTTGCAATCTAAATATTCCAGTACATTGATGTTGGAGTTCCTTATTTTTTTATTAGACGACAAAGAAACATCAATATTACCGGTAAAGATTTCATTGTAACCCGGATAAGAAAGGGAATATAAATTTGCCACGTTCACTTTATTATCATAAGCCCTGTTACCAAACAACTGGCCTTTGGCAGCAAGCACATTCCAAAAGAAAGGCATTAATTTTTTTCTTCTTTCCTCTGCTGTACGGGCCCAATACAACATTTTGATAGTACCGGTATCGGGTGTAAATTTTTCTGAATTGATAATTACAGAATCTGCTCCGTTAAATACTTCCTGCCAGCGAAAGCCATCAGTTGTAATGATGAAGATATTGCCGGTAACGGGCAATTTATCAACTGTACTAAATACATATTTTTTTGGATAACCAGGCGATAACATAATCGCAAGGACAACACAGGTCCAGATGTTTTTCATGTGTAGCGGTTTTGCAAAGGAAACAAACGATTATGACTGGATTGTTAACAGGAAATTACCGATATATTATCATCCATACAGAGTGGATCAATTAAATGTACTGCGCTTTCACATTCTCGCCAGATAATTTGAAATACCAGGGATAATTTTTATATACCTGCTTAATAATTCCATCATACAGTGATTACAATTTAGTAAGGAATTGTATTCACTGAGGTCATACGCAATAAGGTACTTTGTAAAACTCCGATACAAATTGAAAAAAAGAACTGTTGACCTGGCAGTCATTTCTGACCTTCACCTGGGAACCTATGGTTGCCATGCAAGGGAAATCGTTAATTATCTCCGCAGCATAAATCCGCAAATTTTATTCCTCAACGGTGATATCATTGATGGATGGCAATTCAGCAAGCGATATTTCCCGGCTATGCACCTGCAGGTGATAAAAGAAATTATGAACCTGCTCAGCAGCGGCACAAGGGTTATCTATATAACCGGTAATCATGATGAAATGCTCCGCCGGTACAGCGATGTACAATTAAACAACTTTCAGCTAACCGATAAAGTAGTAATGGAAATAAATGGAAAAATGGTCTGGATATTTCATGGAGATGTGTTTGACAACACAACCAAAGGGAGTGCAAAAATTCTGGCCAGGTTGGGTGGCTATGGTTACGACTGGCTGATTCTTACCAATCGGTTTGTAAACTGGTGTCTTAAAAAAATAGGGAGACCCAAAATGAGTTTCAGCAAAAAAATAAAAAATAGTGTAAAAAAGGCTGTAAGCTGGATTGCAGACTTTGAACTAACAGCTGCAGAGCTGGCCATCGATAAAAAATACGACTATGTAATCTGTGGTCATATTCATCAACCACAAAAAAGGGTGGTTGAAACAAATAATGGAAGTGTTACCTACCTGAATAGTGGTGACTGGGTAGAAAACCTGACATCATTAGAATACTATAATAACGAATGGGTCATTTACCAGTACGATGAAAAGGATTTTGAAACTGCCGGTGTGGTAAAAATGAATATCCCAAGTCTGAATGTAGTAACAGATGAAATTGGTTTGATTATTAACTCACTTCGTTTATAAACCTTCCCCATGAAAATATTATACGCAGTACAAGCAACTGGTAACGGGCATATAAGCCGGGCAATGGAGCTCCTGCCTTATTTACAGCACTATGGCAAGGTGGATATTTTTCTTAGCGGGGATAATAGTAACCTCGCCCTAAATGCGCAAGTCAAATACAGAAGCAAGGGATTAAGCCTTTATTACAACTGCCACGGAGGTCTTGATTACTGGCAGATAACAAAAGCATTTCAATTATCCCGTTTAAAAAAAGAAATAAAAGAGCTGCCTGTAGAAAAATACGATCTTGTTATTAACGACTTTGAATACATAACTGCTGCAGCATGTGCCAAAAAACAAATTCCATCAGTCAGTTTCGGGCACCAGGCCAGTTTTCAATCCGCCAATTGTCCAAGGCCTGAAAAAAGTAGTATCCCCGGAGAATGGATACTGAAAAATTATGCAAAAGCAAGCCGTTATATCGGACTTCATTTTAAAGAATATGATAATTTTATTTTTACCCCTGTTATAAAAAAAGAAATACTGGAGATTGAGCCGACTGATAAAAAATATGTCACTGTCTATCTTCCATCTTTCTGCGAACAACAGTTAAGAAATTTGCTAAAGCCTTTTACAGATTTTCGTTTTGAGGTATTCTGCGGGGAAATAAAGGAGCCTTTCTATTTCCGCAACATACATTTTTTACCGGTTGATAAAACCCGTTTTAATAAAAGCCTTACTCATTGTACCGGCATTATTACCGGCGCCGGTTTTGAAACACCGGCAGAGGCATTGCATCTTGAAAAAAAATTGATGTGTATTCCTATCAAAGGCCAGTATGAGCAAATTTGTAATGCGGTCGCTTTAAAAGAAATGGGAGTAACCTGTCTTAAAAAAATCGGCGGTGATTTTGAAGCGCAGTTTAATCAGTGGATTCAATCACCGAAAACGGTCCGGGTAAATTACAAAAACAGCATCAATCAATGCCTTGAATATCTTTTCTCTTTCGATTTAAACTATCAAGCCAAAGAAATGATGAACACTCCTTCGGGGCTGCTTAGCTTCCTATTATAGAGCCTTCTTTACCTATATTAAACAGCAATAATTCATTCGTCTCCTTTTAAAATAACACCCCGGTTTAATCAGGAGTGTCTAGAAAACTGCGACTGCTTACGTAAAAATTTAATTAAAAACGTAACGTTTCGTAAACTGCATTTGCCAGCGGGATGAAATGCCTTATTGTTTGAAATACTATTACATAGGGTGTAAGATTTGGACATCCTGTTGTGTAAAATAAAAAAACCACCCGTGGCCTGTCCTGCCCGGGTGGTAACTGCATAAGAAAATCTGCACCTGACGGTAATTACTAACGATGATAGATGCGATTGCGGGACGATGATTATAAGAACTGGTGTAAAGATGACCCGGCTTTGTTATGCCCCCGTTAGAGCAAGGTTAACTTAGGATTAATAAAAAGTGGTGAAAAAACGGCCAAATAAGGATAAATATTAACCCAACAAAAAGTTAATATTACTTTATTGTTAAGTTTTTGTAGCTTTAGACTGCTCCTCAATTATGAAAACCAGGTGTTCCATATTGTCACTGTTGCTTGTTATGAGCTTTTTGCCTAAAAATTCCATTGGCCAGGACAGCTATACCCGGATTTCCTTTGATTTTTACGGCGGCCCGGTGGAGCTTACCGTGGACCAATCCTGCCTTATCAGTTATAATGGACAGCTGACAGCGCAATCAATTCAAACTTTTGAAACAGCCCTTTCATCGGGTAATGCGGGGACCATGGTCCGGACTTTACTCGATTATAAAAAGCAATACCACCTGGACGACTGGCTCTATTATCAGCTGATCCGGAAAACAGCCCAGCAAATAAGCCCCAAAGCAGATAATTATTACCGCTACACCCTGTATAAATGGTTTTTACTGACCCGGTCCGGTTATGATGCCACCCTGAAAACCAACGGGGAGAAACTCCTGTTTTATGTGCAGTCGGATGAGAACATTTACAATATCCCGTTTTACCTGAAAGACGATAAACAATATGTTTGCCTGAATTACCATGACTATGGCGGTAATATTGATTTTTCAATAGAAAAATTTACCGAGGTGCTCTTTCCCATAGAAAATGGGAAAAAAGGATTTTCTTATAAAGTGACCCATTTGCCTGATTTCAAACTGGCAGATTACGAGGACAAAGATCTGCAGTTTACCTACAAAGAGAATAATTATCATTTTAAAGTAAAACTGAACCCGCAGATAAAGACCATTTTTGCCAACTACCCCGTAGTGGATTATGAATCATATTTTAATATCCCCCTGAGTAACGAAACGTATAGTTCATTAATTCCTTTGCTTAAAAAGAATATAAAAGGGATGAATACCAAAAATGGGGTGGACTACCTGATGCGGTTTACCCGGTATGCCTTTTTATTTGAAACGGATAGCCGGCAATTTGGCAAGGAAAAAAGATTAAGCCCTGAGCAAACCCTGCTATTTGAGCAAAGTGATTGTGAAGACCGGGCGGCTTTATTTTTTTATTTAGTGAAAGAAATTTATAATCTGCCGATTATTGTAATGGCCTATCCTGAACATGTAACGATTGCTGTAAAGTTTGCCAAACCGGTTGGTACACCCATCCTTTATAATGGCCTGAAGTATTCCGTGTGCGAACCCACCCCGCAAAGAAAAGATCTTGCTGTTGGACAACTTCTACCTACCCTGCGCAAAGAAACTTACGAAGTGGTTTACGCATATACACCGCATCAATAGCATTACTCCGGGCGGCCTGGTAATATGGTTACATTTTTTTCCAGGCTATCTAACAATCCTTTAGTTTGCTCACTCATTTGGGTAAAATATTTCTCCCCGGTTTTAATAAAAGAAAGTGTTAAACAGTCCGTATTCCTGGAAAAATAAACCGTTTCTACCGCACCGGCTTTGCCATAGAAATAAATTTTCCCCTGGGTTGTACAAGTGTCTTTAGCTGATATTATTCTTTTATTCACATCATCAGTAACAGTAGTAAGAGGATTTTTGTTCCTGAGTTTTACCATATTGAAAAACCGCGGGTCTCCGGGAGAATGATAATACATTACTACCGCACTGTCGCTGCTTGCTAATGCAGGCAGCATATTTATCCTGACAGTCTTTTGTTTACACCCACCAAAAAATAATGCTGTGCAAAAAACAATTAAACTAACGAGTTTCATATAAAAAATTTGCCGATTTACTATATTAAAAAACGTCCTGAAAAAATCAGGACGTTTAAATATAGTAACATCAGTTTACATTAATAAGCTGCATTCTGCGGATCCCAATTAGTCCAACCGTTAGTCCAATTAGTAGTACCAAAAGCACCGCGATAAGAAGTACTGGTAAAGAAAGCATTCATACCCGAGAAACTGGTACCTGATAATGCAGGCGAACCTACTGCAGGTAAAAAGTTAGGAGACGTTGAATAAAATGGGCTGGTTAACTGAATGGCAGCAGATGTTGCATATGTTATACAACCTTCAGCTTCAGCTTTAGTCTGAATTAGTGCGATAGTGGCTATCGCAGCATTAGCAGTTTTATACGGAAGTATAGTAGCATGCACCAGGTTATTCTTAAATTCAGAAATATTATTTACATAATAATCATTCAAGGTAGCATCTGATTCTGTTGAAAATCCTGCATCCGGATGACCCATCAGGATTGAGTTTCTCAGAATAAACTGCGTTGCCCTTCTCCAACGGTTAGAGAAATTATGGTTGGCGGCTGTTCCTACAGCATCATTTGGCCCAATTATAGTGAAATTACTTAACTGAGGTTTTGTACGGGGAGTAGCTAATGAACTGGCTGCATCATTATCACACTCAATACCGTTACCCGCATCGCCAGCATCTACAAAATCAGGCTTGCGGCAGGAAACACCAAACTGTATTTTACCTGTATAACCAAAGTCAAAATCAAAATCATCATCTGCTGTTGCAAATGCCACAATGTTCTTTGCATTAACGGTGCCACCAAAAAATTCATAGGCATCATCATTACCAAAAGATACCTGGATATTCTCCAGGATCGTACCGGAACCTACACCACCACAGGTCAACCCATTGATTTCTGAACCTGGTTCAGCAGCAATACCTGCATATTCTATACGCACAAACCGGAGGATACCGCTTTCATCCAATGGATCAGTACCACCATACTGGCGGCCTACACCACCCTCAATAGTTGGAGCTGGATCCAGGGGACGATTCGTGGGCGCTTTACCCAGCAGGATGATGCCACCCCAGTCACCCGGAGTCCTTGCACCAATAGCCTTCCCGCTGGTAAATACAATCGGCATTGCAGCCGTACCCGAAGCAATCAGCTTGGCGCCTCTTTCAATGATCAGGGCTCCTTTTTCTGTTATATCACTCTGGATCACACAACCGGCCTCAAAAGTAATCGTGGCCCCATCGGTAACATACACATATCCCTTCAGTATCCATTTGCCTTTGGCATAGAACTTACTGGTTGAGATAACCCCGGAAATAATATTGCTGGTAGGATCAACAGGGTTTACTGTTGTGCCCCCGTCTTCAAAATTCACCTTTACACAGGAGGTAGCACTGAAAATAGTGACGAGTACCAGTGCGCCAAAAAGGACCTTTTTCATTTTTTTATTTTTTGTTGTTTTTTTAAAAATTATAGTTTGTTCGGGTAATTATTTTTTCCGATCGCAAAATCATAAGTAAAGCCAAGGGTGATCGTAGAGCCTGGTTTATACGCAGTAAATAAGCGGTCTGTTCCACTGCTGAATGCTTTCTTACTATCTGTATTTTCGTAGAAATAGAAAGCATTATTCAGCAAGTCCGCCCAGGTAAGTTTCACTTCGCCCCTGTTTTTCATTACTTTCTTCGCCAGTTGAAGATCCACCTGGTTACGGGGTCTTTCATAGATGTCAGCAAAATCCTGGTTACCTACCAATGAGAGTCGCTGACCCACCCGGTTGTATAAAGCGGATCCGCTCCAGCCACCCTGTTTACTGTTGTATTGCAATCCCAGATTAGCGAGATAAGGTGACTGTCCCTGTAAGGGGCGGTTAACAGAAGTAGCCGCACCGCCTGCTGTAGTACCCAGTAAAGTAACTTTTGAATAGCTATACGTTACATTGGCAAACAAACTGAAATTATCCAGCGTTTTGCTGATAAAATCCAGATTCTTTCTTACTTCGAGCTCACCCCCCAACGTATACGCATTGTCTACATTGCTGTAGCCATAATTTCTTCTGTCGAGTACACTGGAAGGGTCAAGGCGTAATTCGATCGGGTCATCAAAATATTTATAGAAGACACCCAGGGTTATCGCTTCTCCGCCCTTGGGATAAAACTCGTACCGGATATCACCGTTCAGGATAGATGTTCTTTTCAGATCGGTGTTACCATTTACACCATAGTTGGCTTCATAATCATAAAAGGAGAATGGAGCAATTTCCCTGAACTCAGGTCTTGCCACCGTGCGGCTGGCGGCTACACGGATGCTATTTTTTGTATTGGGAGATACTGTCAGGTTAAAAGAGGGCAAAACATCCCATTTCTCTGTATTCACGACCACTCTTTTAGAGGTCACATCTTTGGTTGTCAAAAACTGCTGGAAGTTTTCTACCCGAACTCCCCATACGAGTCTAATTTTTTCACCGAATTTATTATCGAACATGCCGTACATACCATTCAATACCGATACACCAAAATATTTATCCTGGTTATTGGTAAAATCATTGAGCAGAAATCCATTGTTTGCAATATTGGATTGGGCAAAGATCTGGTCAAAAGGAAGAAAGGTTTTCGTTGCATCAAATTGTGTAGGAGAAGACGGCTGGTACTGGAATATCCGGCTACGGAAATCACGTATACGAATCAGCGTAGAACCGCCCGTTTTAAAAGTCTGTTTGTTCTTATTCAGTGTAAAAGGAAAGGTCAGGCTACCATTGGCGCCATAGCTAAAATCTTCAAGATCGCTGAAGAAACGGCGGCTATCGTCATCATTGTACTCAAAAGGATTGCTGGTCCCTTTCGGTCTGTTATATGAAATAGTACGGAGATCCGGTTGAGTTTTGGCATTATACGCAAAGTTGCCATTCCAGCGCAGTTTGATACCACCACTGGTCAACTGATGATCCCCTTCCAGTTGTCCGCTGTAGAGTGAACGCTGGTTGAGTACGGATGAACGGAAATTAATATCCTGGATACGGTCGTTATTAAATCCGCTTCTTGTATAATAATTATCTTCCAGCAGTTGATTAAAAAGGTTCTTGAAAGAAATCTTGTGTTTTCCTTTTACATAAGAAATATTGGCCAATGCCCCCACATTTACACTATACTTATTCTGGTTATCTGTTAAGTCTACTACTTCCTCGCCAGTTTGCTCATGCAATTTTCTTTGCACATCATACTTGAGCATGCTGTTACGGTACTGAACGGAAAGGATCGTACCAAGCACCCCTCCATTTTTGAATTTGTTGCTCTTACCCCAGGTAATGCTATAAGTTTGTGTAGGCAACGCAGTATTATTTACTTCTTTATATACATCAGTGTTCAGGAGTCTGCTCCATTCCAGTTTCTGTTGTGTTGTGCCACTGCGGTATGCCTGTTGTGTTTTGGGAAATCCTTCAGGCAGGCTTCTTGTTTTATCATCAAAACCCAGCCAGTCGTTTCCGTTTCTTTCATTACTGCTAAAATCTTTGAATACGGATTGTGTATTAAATCCGAGGCCAATACTAACGGTCAACAAATCCCTGGTAGGAACGTCTTTGGTATTGATCTGGATCAGGCCACCGGCAAATTCCCCGGGCAGTTCTGGTGTAGCTGTTTTATTGATAATAATATTGTCAACCAGTGAAGATGGTATCACATCAAAAGAAAACGCTTTTTTATCCGGCTCTGTACTGGGTAATTGTGCATTATTAATAATAGCTGAATTGTAACGGTCACTCAAACCACGAACGATCACAAATTTTCCATCCTGGATACTGGCACCACTTACTCTTTTTAATACTTCACCGGTGTTTCTGTCGGGTGTACGACGGATAAAGTCAGCGGCCAGTCCACTGGACATAGCTGTATTGCTCCGCTGAAAAGAAAGCAGGGCCGTTGTGTTTTCCTGTTTTCTTGAAGTAGTTTTAAGTACCACCCCTTCCAGACTTGCTTTATCAAGCAATACGATCTCCAGGTAGTTTTCCTGATTGGCCGTAACATCCACTTCAGAAACCGATTTTGTATCATACCCTGCATTGGAGATAGTGAGTGTATATTTTTTCCCGGCTTCAAGTGAAATATAAAATTTTCCTTCTATGTCAGCAAACACTTGCTTTCCCGCAACTTCTATAACGATGGTGGCACCCGCTAACGGCTCATTTTTTGCATTCATTACCTTACCGGTCAGCTTGATGGAAGGAGCCTGTGCCAGTGTAACCGAAACAGCAGAGAACAACAACACCGTTATCAACATTCGCAGCCTGAAATACATACTTAGTTATTTCCGGCAAAGGTGGCCTTAGGAGATTAACGGTATGTTACCGACATGTTAAGCAATTATCACCCCATTATTATCACAATGTTAAGCAGTCTGAAGAAGTCCAGCTACCACTTTTAAAAAGTAACGATCCCTGTAAATCTCCACTGCAGGGCTTTTTGAGCGGGCCCTTTAAAGTAGGCTGCGTCTGTTTGCAATTTCAAATTGTGGCGGAAGAAGTAGTGAGAATAGGCCAGCATGTATTCATTAAGTTGAGAAGTATAATTGGTTACTTTTTTGTCCGGAGATGTACGGCCATAGCGAACGGCAAATTCATCTTTCTTGGTAAAAAGGTACCCGCTTTGCAAGAGAAGGCCTGTTCCACTATATACAAAATTGACTTTTGAAGTAGAAGGATTAATGCTGATACCATTTTTAGAGGTACGCCGGTATAATTCACCAGTAAATGACCACCCTTTCTTTTTCATCACGATATCAGTACCGTAATAATGAATATCTGCCAACTGGTTATTATAAAGACTCTCCCCCAATTGACCAGCTACCCGGCTGGTTTTATTATTGAAGCTATAAGAAAAGCCTACAGACAGTTTCAGTTTCTCTTCGAAAAAGAGATCTGATTCAACATAGTCTCCGTTATTTTTAAATTCCCCGAGAGGTAAGATTTCGGAACGTGCTGAATAACATAGTCCGGCCGTCTTATCCGAATTGATCCTTCCTTCGCCGCTGGTAATGGCCAGGGTATTACTGACAATCAGCTTCTTTTTTGACCGGATCGTGTTAACGATCCAGAATCCTTTATCACGGTCAAGGGTAAACAAAGCATTAGTATTGGACCGGTCTGCAAACTGAAGGTTGCCGGAAGAAGTTTGCCGTTGCCGGTTGCCGGGTAGTTTTGTTTGGCCAAAACCAAACCGCCAATGCTTATTGGGCGAATAATACAGCATCGCATCCCGTAGAAAAAAGTTATTGGGTACAAGAGAATTATCAGATGCTACATCCCTTTGGGAAAAACAGAGCTGTATCCTATAGGTAAATTTTTGGCTGATAGCATTACCAGAAAAGTTCAGCCGGAGGCGGCGGATATAAAAGTCAATCGTTCCTTTTTCTGTTTGCAGGTCATAACGGGATTCAGCCATACTTTGTATCCGGCCGCCTATACCCAAGGTAAAACTGCTATCCCTGGATGAAAAAGTAATGGGTTTACCAAAATGGGCATCCAGAAAGCCATTATTCGGATTGTACTGAGCCGGAACTATTACCCACAAAAAGAGGAGAAAACAAGTAAAAACGGCCTTTGTGGGTAATGTTTTTGCCCAAATCATGGTAAGTGCTTAAAATTCTTGCAATATAAAGGCTTTGTTATTTAATTGTTACCTTAATTTTATTTATATATTAAATAATTATTAATTCGACCACTCTTCGATAGCTTCACCGATCCACCCGGTAATTTCGTAACTGTTCCGTTTAAATAAGGGGCATAAAACTAAAACCAATGGCACTACAATCTTTCCTGAAAATCTTCATGCCGAAGAACCGTATCTTTTATGAACTGTTTGAAAAAGTAGCAAACAACGTAGAAAAAATGGGCTCCGTACTGAAAGATGTGGTTGCCGAACCGGATTTTGATAAACGGGCTGCCCTGATTTCCCAGTTAGAAGACCTGGAACATGCTAATGATGAACTGACCCATAACCTGTTTACCGAATTGGGTCGCAACTTCATTACCCCCTTCGACCGGGAAGATATTCACTACCTCGCCAGTTCGCTGGATGATATTGCTGATTATATATATGCAGCCGGTAAGAAAATAAATTTCTACCGGGTGAACCCCAACGATACCGGCATGCAAAAATTTGCCGAACTCATCGAACAGGGTGCTGCCCAGGTAAAGATCGCCGTGGTCGAACTGCGGGATATGAAAAACATGCGCAATATCACCGAAGCGTTGGTAAAAATCAATAGTATTGAGAACCAGGCCGATGATGTGTTTGACTTCAGCATTGAAAAATTGTTTGCTACTGAAGATGATGCCAAGGAAGTGATCAAGAAGAGAGAGATCTACCAGGTAATGGAAATCGTGACCGATAAATGTGAAGATGCAAGTAATGTGATAGAGTCTATCATTATTAAATATGCTTAAACAATTTGAAAATTTGACAATACCCCAATTTGAAAATTAATCTTCAAATTAATTAATCTTCAAATCTTCAAATTATTTTATGACGCCTTTTCTTATTACCATTATAGCCCTTGCACTTATTTTTGATTACATCAATGGCTTTCATGATGCAGCCAATTCTATAGCCACTATTGTTTCCACAAAAGTCCTTACTCCTTTCCAGGCCGTGTTATGGGCAGCATTATTTAACTCTGTTGCGTTTTTTATTTTTAAAGATCATGGGGTGGCTGATACGGTAGCTAAAACAGTGAAACCGGATTTGGTACAGGGCAATATGATGGTGGTGATATTCTCTGGCCTCATTGCTGCCATTATGTGGAATTTATTGACATGGTGGCTTGGCATTCCCTCCTCTTCCTCACACACATTGATAGGCGGGTTTGCCGGTGCGGCAATAGCGGCAGGCGGGTTTAGCGCTGTTAATTCACCAATAATACTTAAAACTGCTGCCTTCATCTTTTTAGCACCCCTTGTCGGAATGCTAATGGCATTTATTATGTCCTTGTGGTTTTTAAGTTCTTTTAAAAAAGGATGGACGTCAAAAATATTTTCGATTCTGGTGATTATTTTTGTCATTATTTTTCTTAATAATAGCCTCGAGTTCGACAAGGAAATTCTTGCTAAAAAAACAAACTACGATAACTACATTACGCAGGTTATTTTCTATTCAAAGAATTTTAAATGGATATTATTGGCTTTCATTCTGCTGACCATGGCAATTTTTGCACTCTTCCTGAGCAACATGAATACACACAGGGCCAACCATTGGTTTAAAAAATTGCAATTAATTTCCTCGGCCGCTTTTAGTATCGGACATGGTGGTAATGATGCACAAAAAGTAATGGGTATTATTTCAGCTGCTTTAATAGCAGGTCAGGTTATTCCTGATTTTGCCCACATGCCCGACTGGGTGCCTATTGCCTGTTATGCTGCCATCGGGTTAGGCACCATGAGTGGTGGCTGGAAAATTGTAAAGACAATGGGAACAAAAATAACAAAAGTTACACCCTTTGAAGGTGTGGCAGCAGAAACAGCTGGTGCGGTTACGTTATTTGTAACGGAAGCCCTGAAGATTCCCGTTAGTACGACTCATACTATAACCGGTGCCATTATGGGTGTAGGCGCCACCAAACGACTTTCCGCTGTAAGATGGGGTATTACAATCAGCCTTGTTTGGGCCTGGGTACTTACCATTCCAATAAGCGGACTGCTGGCAGCAGGAATATATTTTATTGCCAGCCAGTTTTAATTCATAACTATAGTTTATTAAAATAAAAATCCTGACTTTTGTCTGGATTTTTTTATGAACAAAATACTAGTAACAGGTGGCTGCGGCTACATCGGATCTCACACGATCGTTGACCTCATTGAACATGGCTACGAAGTTATTTCCGTGGATAATAACTCCCGCTCCAATGATAATGTGCTAAAAGGTATCGAGCAGATAACCGGTAAGAAAGTAAAGAATTATAAAGTTGATCTCTGCAATTTCGATGACACTTTCGCCATATTCCAGGAAAATACGGACATCAGTGGTATCATCCATTTTGCGGCGTACAAGTCGGTAGGTGAATCGGTGAAAAAGCCGCTGCTATATTTTGAAAATAATCTCAGTTCGCTGATTAACCTGCTGAAATGCGTACAGGAATTTCAAACACCACATTTTGTGTTCTCTTCTTCCTGTTCGGTGTACGGCAACCCGGACGAGATCCCGGTCACCGAAAAAACGGTTCCCAAAACAGCGGAATCACCCTACGCTTATACCAAGCAGATGGGAGAGCAAATTGTCAACGAATTTGCAAAGAATTCAGGTACAAAAAGCATCCTGTTACGCTATTTTAATCCTGTTGGTGCCCACCCTTCCATCGCTATTGGTGAAATGCCAATAGGCAAACCAGAAAATCTGGTGCCGGGTATCACACAAACAGCGATTGGCCGTATTCCCAAATTAATCGTCCATGGTACTGATTACCCTACAAGAGATGGTTCCTGTATCAGGGATTATGTTCATATCTGCGACCTGGCCAATGCCCATACATTATCATTAAAATACCTGGAAGAAGAAAAAAATACCGGGCTTTGCGAGGTCTTTAATCTCGGAAGTGGCAATGGGGTGTCGGTACTGGAAGCAATTCATGCATTTGAAAAAGTAAGTGGAGTAAAGCTGAACTATGAACTCGGACCCCGCCGACCTGGCGATGTAGTGGCCGTATATGCCAATAATGACATGGCAAAAAAATTATTGGGCTGGGATCCTCAATTCACCCTGGAAGACATGCTCTCTACCGCCTGGAAATGGGAACTACGCCTGAAAGCGGATGAGACAGTCTTTACCAGCCAGCCCGGTGAACTTAATTAGTCAGGAAGACTATCGGTTATACGCTGCAAGAGTCCGTTTTCCTATACTAACCAGATTATCTTCAATAGTAAAAAACGACTTGTTGTCTTCCGGTCTTTCTGACTGGTTTTACTGACTTCGTCTTACATTTGCCCAACCTAAATTTTAATCATGTTACTCAAGGACATTCAATCAACCGGCAATAAAGATACCCGAAGCGGTTTTGGAGATGGCATCGTGGAAGCAGCAAGAAAGAACTCCAATGTGGTGGCGCTTACAGCTGACCTCGCCGGTTCATTAAAACTGAACCAGTTTATAAAAGAATTTCCGGAGCGGTTTATACAGGTGGGTATTGCAGAAGCCAATATGATCGGTATCGGTGCTGGCCTTACTATTGGAGGCAAGATCCCTTATACAACTACGTTTGCCAATTTTTCTACCGGAAGGGTATATGACCAGATCCGGCAATCCGTCGCATACAGCGGCAAGAATGTAAAAATATGTGCCTCGCATGCCGGTCTTACACTGGGTGAGGACGGTGCTACCCACCAGATACTGGAAGATATCGGTTTGATGAAAATGCTACCGGGAATGACCGTCATTGTTCCTTGCGATTATGCACAAACAAAAGCCGCCACTGAAGCGATAGCAGACTATGCAGGACCTGTCTATCTCCGTTTTGGCAGACCTGTTTGGCCCATCTTTACCGCTGACAAACCTTTTGAAATAGGAAAGGCCCAGTTTTTTTCTGAAGGCACGGATATAAGCATTTTTGCCTGCGGACATTTAGTATGGAATGCGATCCAGGCCGGTGCCATTTTACAGGAAAAGGGGATCAGTGTAGAGGTAATAAATATCCATACGATCAAACCACTTGATGAAGAAGCAGTGATCCAATCCATCCGCAAAACTAAATGTGCTGTAACCGCAGAAGAGCATAATATTATCGGCGGTCTCGGTGATGCGATTGCGCAAGTAGCAGCGAAGAATTTTCCGATACCTATTGAATATGTGGGAACAAAAGATACGTTTGGCGAAAGCGGAAAACCCACCGAACTGCTTAAAAAATATGGCCTGGATATTCCGGATATTGTTGCCGCTGCTGAAAAAGCATTGGCCCGGAAAAAGAACAGTTAAAAGATTGTTTTAAACTAATTGAGCAGGTTCTTTCTAAAGTGAGCCTGCTTTTTTATTTTTAGGGAGTGAATATCCAATTAAACAAAACCACTTTCCGGTATTCTAAACAAACCAAAGCCCGTCATCAATGCCCCTGACTACAACAAGCGATAGTGAATTGCTAGCCCAATTCCGTAACCCTGTTACGAAAGAACGGGCCTATACCAGCCTCATTAAAAAATACCAGGAAAAGCTATACTGGCATATCCGCCGGATGGTGGTGGAGCACGAAGATGCCAACGATGTGCTTCAAAACGTATTGATCCGGGTATGGAATGGCCTGCAAAATTTCCGGGAAGACAGCCAGTTGTACACCTGGCTTTACCGTATCGCAACAAATGAATGCCTAACCTACCTCGAACAACAGAAAAAAAGGTCTTCGGTGAGCCTCAGTGATGTAGAAAGCGGACTGAGCAACCGGATCAGGGCTGATAAGCATTTTGATTCGCAAAAAGTAGAGTGGAAATTACAGTTGGCCATTCAGCAGTTACCTGAAAAACAGCGAGTTGTGTTTGGTTTGCGGTATTACGATGAAATGCCCTACGAAGAAATGAGCCGGGTATTGGATACCAGTGAGGGGGCTTTGAAAGCCAGTTATCATCATGCTGTTAAAAAAGTAGAGGATTATATGCTAAATCATTAAACTTTGGGGAGTAGAACCCATCTTAATACCGTTCCTTCTCGTCCGTTGTGAGAGGATTTGATAAAAATGACACAGAGAGACAACATATTACAAGAATTGAGTGAGTTGAATAGTACCCTGGCAACTATCAACCTGCAGAACCCTTATACCGTTCCTGCCGGATATTTTGATGGATTGACTGTACAGGTACTCAACCGCATCAAAGCACTTGAAGCTACTCATCCGCTGGAAGAATTAAGTCATTTGTCGCCCGTGCTGAGCAAACTATCTAAGCAACCTCCTTACATTGTTCCCGAAGGTTATTTTGAAGGACTGGCAGAAAAAATTTTACTATTAATCAAAACACAGAATAATAAACTGTCAGCCAAAGAAGAAATAGAAACACTTTCTCCTTTGCTGAGTGGCTTGAACAAGGGAATGCCTTTTGCTGTTCCAGCGGGATATTTTGAAGGGTTGGCAGCAAACACAATCCAATCGGCCCAAAGCAACAACGATAAGCTAACGGCTGAAGAAGAATTAGCATCGCTTTCTCCCTTGCTCAGTGGCTTGAGTAAGAAAATACCTTTTACTATTCCGCAAGGCTACTTTGAATCACTGTCTGAAAATAGCTATAGGGAAGAGAATAAGCCGGCTACAAAAGTTATTCCCATTACCAGCCGAAAATGGTTCCGCTACGCTGCGGCGGCTGTGGTTGTTGGAAGTATTGCTATGGCAGGTTTTTTATTCCTGGGTACTGTTGAAAAAGAACCCGGCGGTAAGGCCCTGGCCAAATTTTCCCGGGATGTAAATAAAATGGATGAAACTCAAAAGAAGGACCTGATGGATTTTATTGATATGAACAGTACAGAGACGGCACAGGTTGATATTGATAATAAAACCAAAGAAGTTAAAAACCTGTTGAAAGGTATTTCAGATGAAGAGTTGAAAGATTTCGAGGAACAAACAGAAGACATCGAAGATGTGCTGATGACAAATTAAGCGAAAATGAAAAATTGGTTATTCATATTATTGCTCTCTTTACTTCCTGGTTTCGCAGCCATGGCGCAGAACGAGGAGCCTGCACGAGATGCTCCAAAAATACAGGAGAGAATGAGGGAGTATATCCAGACTAAGCTTGGACTATCCAGGGCGGAGACAGAAAAATTTACGCCTGTATTTGTTCGTTACTTCAGGGAATTTGTACAAACACATAAACAAAACAGGAGTGACCGGCTTATTTTGCAACAAAAAATTATTGAGCTCCGTTTACGTTACCGTGGTGAGTTCAAGCAGATCATGGATGAAACACGGGCCAATAAGGTTTTTAAATATGAAGACGATTTCCGAAGGGAAGCTATTCAAATCATAAAAGAAAATAGGAGAGACCGGGTGCCTACCCGCCGAACGAGAGCTATTCTTTTACAATAATTTTTATCAAATTATTCCAACAATAATAACCGCTGGCCCTAAAAGCCGGCGGTTCATATTATAACCTTATTGAAACTGGAAGACCGGGTTCTTTACATCATGATAAAACAGGAAGGTCCATTTTTCTTTTTCGCCCTGCTCCCACCATTGCTGCCGCAATTCCATCGCTTTCTTTCCATCATAGTCATACTTGGCGGCAAACTTATGTTTCATCTGTTGCAACTGCGGTGCTTCATCTGCTCCATAAAAAATGGTTTCTTCGTTTTCCTTTATCCAAAAGACCTGATGATGCGGCGAATGGGCCCCGGTGATTGCATACTGGATATACTCATCAATAATACCATTCCCTTCCAGCAGGGTAACCTGCTCCGAGTTTTGAAGACAGACCAATTCTTCCGTAATAAAAGAAGGGAAGCCCTTTTCAAAAGCAAAAGCCAGTTCTGACTGTTGCAAATAATAAGTAGCATTGGGCAGGGAAAGCCGGCCTCCCAGTCCTTCTCTTTCAATACCTACAGCACCAGCATGGTCCTTATGCAAATGACTCATCAATACTTTTGTTACCTCCGAAGAATTGATACCTGCTTTCATCAAATTATGGTGAAGTTGCAAGGTTCCGTTCTTTTCAAAGCCAAGCCCGGTATCGAGCAACAGGATATCTTTTGAAGTGATCACCACAAAGGGTTGAATTTCTACCAGGAGACTGCCCGCAGACCGGGATTGCAAATTGTCTTTTGTATCATCAAAGGGTACAAACAACTTGGTTCTGTCGATCGTAAATGTGCCTTCGGAGAGGGGAATGATTTTCATATTACTGATGCCTGCAAATTAGCGCAAAACCATTTGCCGGTCAGCATCAAGCCGAATTAAAATAAAAAGAAGGATCGTAAAGGTCAGCAACGCAGTTCCTCCATAACTGACAAAAGGAAGTGGAATACCGATTACCGGGGCGAGGCCGATCGTCATACCCACATTAATAGCGATATGAAAAAAGAATACGCCGGCCACCCCGTAGGCATAGCAACGGCTAAAAGTACTTCGCTGTCTTTCTGCCACCGTAATGATCCTGAAAAGCAGGATCAGGTACAAACCGAGCAACACGAAGCTACCGGTAAACCCGAATCCTTCTCCGACTGTACAAAAAATAAAATCAGTTCGCTGTTCTGGTACAAAATCGTACCGGGTCTGTGTAGCTTTCAACAGCCCCTTCCCCAGAACCCTCCCGCTGCCGATAGCGATCTTGGATTGCCGTACATTATAACTGCTGCCGCTTTCCTTTATTTTTTTTGATTCTTCTGCGGTTTCTGATTCTCCTTTTTTCAAATAAGGATTGTCCTTTCCAAACAGGTCATAGATCCGTTCAACCTGGTGCTTCTGCAATATATTTTTGAAAATATACGGGACTGCGAACCGCTGGATACCGACACAAAGCACCCAAAACAAAACGATCTTAGTAAAAATACTCCGCCGGCGTTTGATCTGCCGCCGGAATATATAAGCAATAAACGCAGCCAGTGCTGTTAGTATGATGGCCAGGGTGTTGGGTTCAATAACAATGGTGGCAACGATCAATGCGGCAATTGCAAACCCAATCAGAAGGATAACAGAAGGAAGGCCTTCGCGGTACATAACAATAAAGAAGGCAAAATAAACCAGGGCCAGGCCGGTTTCACTTTGCAGAATGGTCAATACTGCCGGGAATAACGCAATACCCGCAGCAATTAACTGCGAACGGATTTTGGAAAAATCAGTCTCCGGTCTTGACAGGTATTTGGCCAGTGCCAGTGCCACAAAAATTTTACAAAATTCCGCCGGCTGAAAATTGAAAGCTCCCATCTTGATGATGGATTCCGTTCCTTTTACCGGGGAGTGAAAGGGGAATACAAGCAACAGGAAAAAGATGCCCATCACATAGCCGAGGTTTGCTGTAGCAGAAAAAAATTTACTATCAGTTAATAATATAAAAAACCCGATCACTGTACCAATAACAAAAAAGAAAAACTGCTTGCTGTAATCTGTTTTAAATTTTAAGAAACTTTGGAGAACAGGGTCTCCTTCTTTGTAAGTAGCAGCGAAAATGGCAGTCAGGCCAATGGCAACGAGTAAGAAGTAGATACCGGCAAGGCTCCAGTCAATTCCTTTTGATATGGCGGGGTTGCGCTGATTCATTATTTTCTGGCCGTATCCTTTTTATTACCAACAGGCTCCCGTTGTTTTTCTGGTGTCACCATATCTGTTTTCACCGCTTTTTTATTGGGGCTGTCTTTGGGTTGCCGGTCGTCTTTGGTTTTACGATCCTTCACTTCCGCTTCACTGAGATTATCATCCGATTGCAGCGTATCCTTGATATTTTTCAATTCATTCTTCAGTGCCCTTTCCTCTTCCCTTGCTCTTTGTAAAGAGTCCTTCGCCTTCATTTTTTGGAGCATTAATGGTGGAATAAGATTGGTGTTAGCCAGAGCATCAACTCTTGCAAGACGGGCCTTGCTGAGTGTATCATTAATATATTTTTCGATCATAAGGCTTACAATGGGGGCAGCATAAGTTCCGCCATAACGTCCACTGTTTTCCACCACACACATAATGGCGATCCTTGGGTTTTCTCTTGGTGCAAAGGCGCAAAAGAAAGAGTGGTTCGGTTGTTTGACCAGCTGTCCTTTAATATTGGCATAGTTCTCTACCGTCCCGGTCTTTCCGCAGATCACAATACCCGGTACTTTGGAGCCCCGGCCGGTACCACTTTCCATTACCCCCTGCATACCATCATGCACCGCTTCAAAGATGCTGTCGGCGAGGTTGATCGGAATAACTTTTGTTTTGTATTTATCGAGTAAGCCAAATTTATCACCACCATCTATCGAATCGACAATATGGGGAATATAGTAATATCCTTTATTGGCGATATAGGCCATCTCATTCGCAACCTGCAGTGGTGTTGCCGTTACCTCTCCCTGCCCGATACTAACAGAACGAAAACTGCAAAAGCCCCATTTACCCGGGCCAAAGCGTTTGGGGTTATTAAAATATTCCGGAGTAGGAATATTTCCTTTTTGTTCCGTAGGCACATCCACACCCAGCCGGTGTCCCATCCCGAATGCATACATATAATTATTCCATGCCCGCAGGCTACTGTCCACATTGGGATACTTTGGGTTATTGATCACCCGCTGCATCACATTGGCGAAGTACGTATTACAGGAATGGGTGATACCGGATGTCAGGTAATACGTACCGGGGTCCAGGCACCCCATGGGTTTACCACTTCCGCAACCATAAAAAGCACCATTGCAACTGAAAGTGGTTCGGGTATTTATAACCCCTTCTCCCAGTCCCACCAATGCCTGCAGCGTTTTAAACGTGGATCCCGGTGCATAGCTGGCGTTAACGGCCCGGTTTAATAAGGGCAACCGCGGATCGGTATATAAATCAGAAAAATTCTTCCTTCTTTCGGTTCCTGTTAAATAATTAGGATTGTACGTAGGGCTGCTCACCATCGCGATGATACCACCTGTTGCAGGATCGATCGCAACGATAGAACCTACCTTATTGGTCATCATTTTTTCTCCCAATCGTTGCAGCTCCATATCAAGGCTGCTATATAAGTTATCTCCCGCCACCGCTTCTACATCCATGGCTCCTCCTTCATAAGGACCCTGTATACGGTTGAAATTATCTTTGATCAGTACCTGCATCCCTCTTTCACCCATCAGCACTTTTTCATAGCTGGCTTCCAACCCCGTCATCCCTGCATAGTCGCCACTCTGGTAGCCATCTTCTGAATGCTTTTTCAGGTAGTTCGAATCCACTTCACCAATATAGCCAAGGATATTGGCCGCTGCATTAAAGGGATATGAACGGATAGGCCGTTCCTGGATGTAAAAACCGTTTTGAAAACGCCAGATATTTTCCTGTATCCGGGCATATTTTTGCGGGGGCAGGGAAGCTTCAAAAACGGAAGGGCGAAAAGATTTGTTCTTGATAATAGCAGTAATGATTCTCCGTTGAAACTCGGCCGTATCAATATCCATCAGCCGGCAAAAAAAGGCTGTATCGATCCCCTTTGCCTGGGAAGGAGTCACCATCAGGTCAAAGGTCAGCGTATTATTAAGGATAGCCTGTTTGTTCCTGTCCAGCACCAGCCCCCGGGGAGGATACACGGTTTTCCGGAGAATGGCATTATCATCTGCCAGCTGGCTGAATTTACCCGACACCACCTGGAGATAAAATAATTGGGCGATAATGATAACAAAAGCAACTAAGAAAATAAGACGGATAACACGGCTTCTTGATTGATTAAACGCAGACATTTAGTAAAGAACAGGGTAATCCCGGCAGCTACCGGGAGGAGGTAAGAAATATTTTTTTATACATTACAAAGTACGAATTACATAAGGCGGTTTCCAAATCTATTTGAAAATAAAAAAGCTTTTTAAGAAAATTTTTTACCGGCAGGTTCAATGATGAATTTTTCTACGCCGTATTTGTTCGGAATTTTAGTCTTCGTGGAAATAATAATTCTGCAGTGAAGATGAGTAAAAGGCTGATACCTGTAGTGGCAACTACTTTGATCAGGAAGTCTAGAAAATTCCCTACATCCAACCATTCAAGTAATACCATATAGCCATGATGAAGCAGTGTCAGGATAAAAACATATACCGCATAGGGTGTCCATTGCATGGCTTTGGGTGATGGCTCCCGGTAGTTGAACTCCGATGCTTCTTTTGGCGTCAGGATATTGATGATAAAGGGGCGAACATAGGCGATCAGCAAGCAGGCAGCCGCATGGAGACCCGGCGTCATCATAAAATAATCGAGAATCAGACCTGTCAGGAACCCGATAACTAGCAAAACCATCCGGGAAACCGAAAAAGGCAGCCATAGTATAAACAGGTAGTATATATAAGGAGTGATGAACCGGTGCAGGTGCGGGATTTTATTCAGCACATATACCTGGATTAGTATAAAGGCAGCCAGGCGGAGTATATTTCTGAGGAAGTCACTCACCGCGTACTTTTTTTAACTTGTTCGATCTTCTTTTTGGTTTCATCAAAAAGTTTTACCTGCTCTTCCCTGTCCATATTCTCAATTACGTGCACCTGTTGCAGGTTATAAAAGTTGGCAGCGGTCTTTATCTTCAGCAAATACATCCCGGTCGTGTTATCCAACTGCAGGTCTGTAACCGTACCTAACAGGTAACCGGGTGGAAAATTGAAGGACACAGGGCTCGTAAGCACCGTATCACCTTTTTTTACATCCACTGATTTGGGAATCCTCTTCAACGTCAGGTACCGGGGGTCTTTACCATCCCATTCCACTGTCCCGAAATCCCCTGTTTTTTTTAACGAAGCGCTGACCGAATTCTGTACATGCAAGAGGCTCATCACCTGGCTAAAATTGGTACTTACATTGACCACTACACCGACCGCACTGCCATTCGAACTTACTACGGCCATATTATCCCTGATCCCCTGCCCGGAACCCCGGTTGATCTGGATATAATTTTTCTGGGCGTTTACTGTGTTATAGACCACGGTTGCCGGGCGGGAGAAATAACGGCGGTAGCTTCCGGACGTATCATAGAGCACCGAGTCCTGGATCATTTGCATACCTGTGTCGCGTTGGAGAAAGTTACGGGGCAACAAATTCAACAGGGAATCATTCATTTTGTGTACCCGGCGGTTTTCTTCCCGAAGAGTGAAATAATCCTCTCCTTTATTATACAAAGTATTGACCCGCCCGGTCATTTCATTGGCCACCCCGAGAAATTTGGCCCGGTGAAAACGGTTATAATTGAACAAAAACCATAATGCTACCACCTGCAATAGGAGGAAAGTGATGAAAGTCCTGTAACGGCTGATAAAGAGAAATATGTTACGCATAAATTAAGGCACAGAAAGCAAGGTACAAAAGACAAGAAACAAGGTTCAGGATAGAAGTTACAAGACGTTTCGAAACTTGCATTCTTGTGCCTTGAAACTTGGGCCTTTTAGTTTATCGCATTACAAAAGGATACCTGTCATAGTGCTTTAAGGCAATACCAGTTCCCCTTACCACACTTTTCAGCGGGTCGTCGGCGATATGTACCGGTAACTTGATCTTATTGGCCAGCCTTTTGTCGAGACCCCTCAGCAAAGCACCGCCTCCGGTGATATACAGGCCACGGCGGTAAATATCTGCGGCTAGTTCTGGAGGTGTTTGCTCCAGGGCTTTTAATATAGCTTCTTCAATTTTAAAGATGCTTTTATCCAGGGCTTCTGCGATCTCCTGGTAGCTCACCAGTACCTGCTTGGGGATACCCGTTACAAGATCACGCCCATTCACCGGGAAATCATCCGGGGGATTATCGATCTCCTTCATGGCAGCACCCACCTGTATTTTGATCTGTTCAGCCGTACGTTCACCGATCAATAAGCTATGGTAACGACGAAGGGCTTCCATAATATCGGCGGTAAACTCATCACCAGCGATACGGATAGACTGGTCGCAAACGATACCAGCCAGTGCAATCACGGTAATACCGGTTGTACCCCCGCCAATATCAATGATCATATTACCCACCGGCTCTTCTACGTCAATACCAATACCCAATGCAGCCGCCATCGGCTCATGGATAAGATACACTTCCTTGGCACCAGCCTGTTCGGCACTATCACGAACCGCTCTTTTCTCTACTTCCGTGATGGAAGATGGAATACAAATCATCATTCTCCAGCTCGGGGGAAACAATCTTTTCTTGGGATGTACCAGTTTGATCAGCTCCCGGATCATTAGCTCGGCGGCATTGAAATCCGCTATCACACCGTCTTTCAGGGGGCGAACCGTACGAATGCTTTCATGCGTCTTCTCATGCATCATTAGCGCTTTCTTTCCAACCGCCAGCACTTCCTTCGGGTTGTTACGGTTGAGAGCGACGATCGAAGGCTCATTTACTACTACTTCGTCATTATGTATAATGAGGGTATTGGCAGTACCCAGGTCAATGGCTATTTCTTGTGTAAACCAGTTAAAAAGTCCCATTAATTTATTTTGGATTTACCTCCCTCTCTGGCAGGCAGGTTGAAAGCAAAGGTGAAGGAAATAATTTGAATTAGCAAAGCAAAACCCTTGCCGGATAAGGATATTTTTAGCTGGAGGCTTTTGACAAATTGCAGTTAAAAGAATTTTTACGATCGTATTAGCCCGGATTTTTAAGTATTAACCCTACCATTAAATCCAGGACCCTGCTTCCCCGTCAACCTGTTTTACCAACTCCGGTTCAAAAATATTCGCCGTATCATTTATTGAAAAAATATGCGTGCATTGTAAGGATCCATTTCATCTTGTATGCATAATAGCCTGTAAATTTTATGCTGCATTTCAATTAACTTCATTGCATGCGGATCATCACGAGAACAGTTTTGGTTTTATCGATCGTGAGTTTACTGGCAGATATCGCCAGCGAAATGCTGTATCCGGTTATGCCTGTTTATTTAAAAGAAATTGGCTTTACTGTTTTTGGGATAGGAGTGCTGGAAGGTGTCGTTAATTTTACTGCAGGTATTAGTAAGGGCTATTTTGGAAAGCTAAGTGATGAAAAAGGTGTTCGCCTGCCATTTGTAAAACTGGGTTACTTATTAAGTGCTCTTTCAAAACCATTAATAGCTGCCTTCACGTATCCGCTCTGGATCTTTTTTGTAAGAAGTGTAGACCGCCTGGGCAAAGGCGTCCGTACCGCCGCAAGAGATGCTTTGCTTTCGCAGGAAGCTACGAAAGAAACAAAAGCCCGTGTCTTTGGTTTTCATCGCAGCATGGATACAGTGGGTGCTGCTATCGGGCCTGTGCTGGCACTGGTATTTTTATTTTTTTACCCGGGTGAATACAAAACACTTTTCTATCTCGCTTTTATTCCCGGTATAATTTCTATATTTTTTATTTTTTTGCTGAAAGAAAAAAAACAACCTGTATCAACGCTGGCGAAAGGGAATTTCTTTTCCTTTTTTAATTACTGGAAAGTAGCAACCCCGGAATTCAGGAAAGTGGTTACTGGCTTATTGCTCTTCGCTCTGTTCAATAGTTCTGATATTTTTTTATTGCTGATCACCAGAGAAACCATTGGGGACAGTACCGTCACTTTAGGGGGAGCCACGTTCAATGCCGACACCCTGACAATCGCTGCCTATATTTTTTATAACCTTGTTTATGCCGCCGCTTCCTACCCGCTGGGCGTTTTGGCCGACCGGCTTAGTTTCAAAAAAATTATCCTGTTGGGGTTTGCCCTGTATACGCTGGTGTATGGTGGATTTGCTTTCAGTCCTTCAATTCCTGTAATATTTATGCTCTTCGCATTGTATGGCATCTATGCTGCCGCCACCGAAGGAGTGATAAAAGCCTGGATCACTAATTTGGCACATAAAGAAAATACTGCCACTGCCATAGGTTTTTATACCAGCTGCGAAAGTATTGCTGCGCTTGTGGCCAGCATTATAGCCGGGGCTTTATGGACCAGCCTGGGAAGTACTTCCACATTTATTGTAACGGCTGCTATCTCCATTATTGTTTTTATTTATTTTTTACTGAGAATCAAGGCCAACTAATACTTATTTATTTTTTGGCATAGTAATCGCTTTAGATATTTTACAATCGAATTTTACACTAAAAAATTATTATGCGAAAATTTTTTGTTGCTATTGTTTTATTATTCACCGCATCCTTTTCACAAGCCCAAAGTAAAAGTGCCAACGGGTCAACGTATAGAACTGCATTAGGAGTGAAAGTGTGGGATGGAGGAGGAATTTCTTTCAAACATTTTGTAAATGGTAATAATGCCCTGGAGTTAATTGGTTATTTCTGGAACAGGGGAACGAGAATTACAGGCCTCTACGAAATACATGGCCCCATCAGCGGAGCCAGCGGCTTGCAATGGTATATTGGTCCCGGCGCACACGTAGGTTTTTATAACACTAAATATGGCGATGGGGCTTTTATTGGGCTGGATGGTGTGCTCGGCCTGGATTATAAATTTAAAGGTGCCCCGATCAATATGTCGTTAGACTGGCAGCCGTCTATTGAATTCGGTGACAACCGCGGCTTTATAGGCAGTTGGGGCGGACTCGGCATACGGTATACGTTTTAACAAGTGCCCTTTTATATATTCGAAAAAGAAAAGACCGTAGCGATACGGTTTTCCTTTTTCATACCTTGCTGTAAACCCCACAGCATGAAAAATATTTTCTGTCTCCTTCTCATCAGCCACTGTCTTATTATGGCATCATTTGCCCAGGATGTTGAGGCAATCGCTGCACAATATCAAAAAGATCTTGCTAATACCAGAGACTACCCGTATGGCAACAATAAGGAGGCCGGCAAATACTATGACATCCGTGGTTTTAAAATGTACGCTGAAGTATATGGAGAAGGGCAACCCCTTTTAATTATACATGGCAACGGAGGTTCGATCAATAATTTCATCTACCAGATCCCGTACTTCAGTAAAAAATATAAAGTGATCATTGCCGATAGCCGGGCACAGGGCAAGTCGGTAGATAAGGGAGACAGTCTTACCTATGAAATGCTGGCCGATGACTATGCAGCACTGCTGGAAGCAATGAATATTGATTCGGCCTATGTTATTGGCTGGAGCGATGGTGGTATCAATGGTTTATTATTATCGATCCGGCACCCTGAAAAAGTAAAGAAGCTGGCTATTACAGGAGCTAACCTGGTTCCAGATACGACTGCCGTACCACAGGGAATATGGGATATGGTTGTTCCCTCCTATATGCAGCTCCGAAACAAAGAAAGCCGCAATGAACAGGAAAACAATTCTTTCAAGTTGCTCCGGTTACTGGTAGAGCAGCCACATATTCCGTTAACTGATCTGCACAAAATACAAATCCCGGCTCTGGTGATCGGCGGCGATCATGATGTGATAAAAGAAGAACACAGCTTCCTCATTTATAAAAATATTCCCAAAGCCTATTTATGGATATTGCCTGCAGCAGGACACAGTACACCGATCGTATATAAAGATGATTTCAACACAGTCGTGGACCGGTTCTTTTCAAACCCTTACAGAACATTTAATGGAGAAGGGCGATTTTTTTAAACCGCCACAAAGCCTAATTGTTTTTCTATATCGACTGGAAGGGCCGGTAGTTTTCGCCGTTCGATGAGGAAACTGTTGAGCTGTGCGATCTCCCGGAAAATATAATGTTTGTCAGCGGCGGCTTGCAGGTAATCCTTACCGGTACTCCCACCGGTACCGATCCTTGTTCCGATCATCCGATGTACCATATTCATATGCCGGTAACGCCAGCTGCTCAGCTGTTCATCTATTTCCAATAATGCATTCAATAGTTGAAAGGGTAATTGTAATAAAGGGTAGCCCCGGTATAACATAATGAATAAGGCTGCCCGGCTGGCAGCAGGTGAAAGGGTGTCACCTTTACCGCTTTCAAAGATTTCTTCAAAAGCCACCAGGTTGTTTTTTTCTGCATCCGCCAATCCTTCCTGGTAAATCTTTTTATAATTAGCCCAGAATAAACTATCAGCACCTTCTGTTAAAAAAGGCATTCTTTCTAACCAACTGTTCAATAATTGCAATAAGGATTGGCTACCTTCTGCTTTTTTTATGATCGAAACCTGTTCGGGTCTTAATTGTGCTGTGTAATATTCTTTACCATGCCGGTGTTCGAATTTCAATCCCAGTTTGGCCTCCAGTTCTTTGAATTGCCAGCTTTGAAAACCAGAAGCAGGGCGAAGCATATCGCGGAAGTCAAGAAAATCCATCGGTGTCATGGTTTCCATAATATCAACCTGGTGAACCAGTACCCGCAGAATAGAAACACAACGGTTTAACCGGTGAACAACAGTTTGCAGCTCGGGTGAATTATCATTCAGGGCCGGTTTGCTCATGATGGCTGCAATGGAGTTGACTTCGTGATGGAGTTGTTTGAACCAAAGCTCATAAGCCTGGTGAATGATGATGAACAGCATTTCATCATGCGCCGGCAAATTATGTTTTTCGCTTTCCGGTGCCTGTGCACCAAGAATCTTATCCAATTGGAGATAGTCGTGATAATGAACCTCGCTGGCCATAGAAACGTTTTGTGCAAATGTAGCTTTCTTAGTCAAACTCGTAGCCGATATCACTGCGAAACTCCATATCCGTATAGGATACTTTTCGCATTTCATCCTTTGATATTTCTACCGCATCAAAAATGGATTTGCCATACGAAGTAATACAAAAAACCCGGCCTCCGCTGGTTACGACTTTTCCGTCTTTCGTAGCAGTTCCCATCTGGAACAACATACTGTCTTCAGGATTGATATCATCAATGCCAATTATTTCATAGCCCTTTGTATATTCACCGGGGTAGCCGCCACTAACGGCTACTACGGTACAGACCGTTCTTGGATCTGTTTCGATTTTCACCGTATCCAGTTTTTGTTCAGCTACAGCAGCAAATAATTCGACCAGGTCATTTTTCAGGCGTGGTATCACCACTTCTGTTTCAGGATCTCCCATCCTGCAGTTATATTCTATCATATAAGGCTCATCACCTACGATCATAAATCCGAAAAAGATAAAGCCGCGGTATTCCAGGCCTTCTTTTTGTAAACCCTGCACGGTTGGCTGAATCACTTTCTCTTCGATCTTTTTCATCAACGCATCGGTGGCAAATGGAACCGGGCTAACGGCACCCATACCGCCAGTATTGGGGCCAGTATCACCTTCACCTATTCGTTTATAATCTTTGGCTTCAGGGAGGATCACATAATTTTTGCCATCCATTAAAACAAAGACCGACATTTCAACACCTTTCAGAAATTCCTCTATCACCACTCTTTTACCTGCTTCACCGAATTTGGCCCGCTGGATCATCAGTTCAAACTCAGCAATGGCTTCCAGGTGGTTTTCGCAGATCACCACTCCTTTGCCGGCAGCTAATCCATCTGCTTTCATCACGATAGGTAAACGATGGTTTTTCAGGTAACCGATCCCTTCTTCATAATTGTCGACCGTGAATTCTTTATAGGCAGCCGTTGGAATACCGTGCCGCAACATAAAGGCTTTGGCAAATGCTTTGCTGCCTTCCAGTTGAGCACCATCTTTGCGTGGCCCTATAACGTCAATATTTTTCAGCTCCGGGATGCTGATCAAAAAATCAGTAATTCCTTTTACCAGTGGTTCTTCGGGACCTACGATAACGAGGTCAATTTTTTTATCGATACAGGCTTTTTTGATGGAGTCAAAATCGGCAACAGCAATAGGAAGGTTGTTGCCGCATTTTGCGGTACCGGCATTACCGGGAGCGATGAACAGGCTTTCGCAAAGAGGGCTTTGGGAAAGTTTCCAGGCAAGGGCATGTTCCCTGCCACCGGAGCCTAATAAAAGGATACGCATAGATAAATCAGTTGCTGGATTTTAAGTAGTACTTCCCCCGCTGCTATTAAAGGGTAAAAATATTGCTTTGCGAATATCGGGTGTATCCGTTAAAGATGGATGGAAAAAATTTTGGGTGGCTAAATTTCTGTATTTTGGTTGCTGCAACGGTTAACGATTCTGATTAATCATTAAAAACAACTTGTATGAGCCAAAATGTACTTCCGGCAGATGCTGCCAGGTTAGGCAAACACCCCAAAGGATTATATGTACTTTTCTTCACTGAAATGTGGGAACGGTTTGGGTACTACCTCATGGTTGGTATCTTATTTCTGTATTTAACTGACACGACAACGGGTGGGAAAGAATTTTCAAGAGGAATGGGAGCCGACGTAGTAGGAAGTTTTATTGCTCTGGTTTATCTAACCCCGTTTATCGGCGGATTGATTGCCGACAGGTACCTGGGCTATATCAAATCCATTTTCATTGGGGGGGCACTGATGGCGGCGGGCTATCTCGGATTAGCAATCCCGGGGGATATGGCCATGTATGTTTCACTCGGTCTTATTATCGTTGGTAATGGATTTTTCAAACCCAATATCTCTACCCTGCTGGGAAATATGTACAATAAAGAAGAACTGAAACCATTAAAAGATAATGCATATAATATCTTTTACATGGGGATCAATATTGGTGCCCTGGTTTGCAATTTCGTAGCAGCTTATCTCCGCAATAACTATGGTTGGGGTTATGCATTTTCCGCGGCTGGTGTCGGCTTGATCATTGGATTAATCTGGCTGGCTGTGCAGGTTAAACATGTAAAAGAGGCAGATATCAGGAGGCCAATGCAACCGGGTGATATGCCCATTTCAAGTATATTCATGTCGGTATTTCTTCCAATGATCGTTTTTGGAATTATTGGATGGATCATTCCGGGAAATTTTTTCAATTCCGACTCCAACGATGCTTTCATTTTTGCCTGCATTCCCGTCATATTCTTTTATGTAAACCTGTGGAGAAAAGGTAGCGGGGAAGATAAAAAAGGAATTGGTGCATTACTTTTCATCTTTACCGTTTCGATTATCTTCTGGACAATTTATAATCAAAACTCTACCGGGCTTACAATCTGGGCAGAAACACATACAGACCGGCAAATAACTGCTGCTCTCGAAGCACCTGCCAGCAGTGTGGATATGGTACAACGCATTACGTCTGAAACCCGGGAAACAGGACAGGTGGATGAATACTTGCGGGCCGTAACCGATAGCGCTGGTAATCCAATTAAAGTAATGGGCCCGGATCCTTACCTGAATAACCTGCCAAAAGATAAATGGCCGGCACAGGGACAAGAATTAAAATTGATGAATGCGGAGCTATATCAATCTATTAATCCATTCTTTATTGTTGTACTTACACCAATACTGATCGGCTTATTTGCTTTTTTGAGAAAACGCAATAAAGAGCCCTCTACCATGAGTAAATTCGGCTATGCGCTCATCATTTCAGGTTTGAGTGCAGCAGTGATGGTATTCGCCGTCATGTCTGTACCCAGCATCTACTTGCATAAAACAGGTGGTATCTGGTTAGTACTTACTTACTTCATTTTTACGATCAGCGAAATTTGCTTAAGCCCGATAGGCTTGTCATTAGTATCCAAACTAGCGCCGCAACGATTAACCGCATTGATGATGGGCGGTTGGTTCCTTTCCACTTCCCTGGGCGGTAAAGTTGCCGGGGTAATGGCCAGCTTCTGGGATAAAATTCCTGACAAAAGAATCTTCTTCGGTATTATTACTATTGCTGCTATTTTGGGTGGTTTATTAATATTCAGTCGTATTAAATCGCTGAATAAAATAGTGAGAGACAAAACCGGCTCTGCATAAATATCCAAAAAATCATGATTGAAAGGTGGCCATTATTGACCTCCTTTTTTTTATTTTCTCTAACGTCATTTTCCTTATCTTGATTAATAAAAGCCCTGATTATGTGGAAGAAACATCCAAAAGCATTGCCCTTCTTATTCTTTTCCGAAATGTGGGAACGGTTTGGCTATTACCTGATGATCGGCATCTTTACACTCTACCTGAAAGACTCGGTTGATGGTTTTAATATGGATGAAAAAGATTCGGCCAGTCTCTATGGCACTTTTATAGCCCTCGTATTCTTCACTCCTTTTCTCGGCGGCCTGATCGCTGACCGTTATCTCGGCTATCGCCGGTCCATTATTTTCGGTGGCCTGCTGATGGGTGTTGGTTATTGCACCATGGGTATTCATAATGAAACGATGCTCTATGTGTCCATGGCCCTGGTAATCGTAGGCAATGGATTCTTTAAGCCCAATATTTCCACCCTGTTGGGCAATGTTTATTCCACACCCCAACACATGCACCAAAAAGATGAAGGCTATAATATTTTCTACATGGGCATTAATATCGGAGCTTTTGTCTGCAATTTTTTTGGAGCAGCACTATATACCACCATCGGATGGGGTGCTGCTTTTGCTGCTGCCGGTGTGGGAATGTTTATCGGCGTTATTACTTTTATTACCGGCACCAAACATTATAAGGCCTACGATGTAAGAAAACCCCTGCATCCGGGCGATATGCCACTCGGGAAAATATTGGCACTGGTCATATTACCATCGATCATTTTTGGAGTTATTGGCTGGTTTATTAAAGGAACAGAAGGATTTGTTTTTGATTCAAATTCCACGGATGCTTTCATCTTTGCCTGTATCCCGGTCTTGATTTTTTATGCTGCTTTATTGGTAAGAAGCAGCAAAGAGGAGCGGCCGGCGATGGGCGCCATGCTTTCCATTTTTGCAGTGGTCATTTTATTCTGGGCCATCTTCAAACAAAACGGTTCTGCCCTCAATACCTGGGCCAGCCGATACACGGACCGTTCCGTGAGCGGAGCTATGGGCAATTTTTTAGCCACACTGAAACAAACCGATAAACCTGTTAACACCACGTATAAACTGGACAGTGTTGTTAAATTGGATCACCAGTTCCGCAAAGTGAAAGTGGAAGGCAAAGAAATAAAAGAACTGGGTTATCCTTCTTATTTTAAAAATGTGGCCGCTGAAAAATTACCACAGGAAGGTGAAGTGGTTAAAGCCTGGCTACCCAGCCTCAGCCAGTCTATCAATCCGTTTTGGGTTATTGTATTAACACCGCTTATTGTTGCCTTTTTTACCTGGCTTCGCCGAAAAGGAAAAGAACCCAGCACGCCTACTAAAATTGCATTTGGCTTATTGATATCTGCCTTATCTGTATTGATCATGGTGGCCGCCGTAAAGGTTGGCCAAAATGGCGCCGATAAAGTAAGTGTATGGTGGCTGATCGGCAGTTATGGTGTTGTTACAATCGGTGAATTATTTTTAAGCCCCATGGGTTTATCCTTAGTTTCCAAACTCAGCCCGGTGCGGATCACTTCACTGATGATGGGCGGTTGGTTCTTATCTACTTCTATTGGTAATAAACTCAGTGGGATCCTCGCCAGTAAATGGGATGAGTATGATAATAAAACCAGTTATTTCTGGTTGAATTTTATTTTACTGGGAGCTGCCGCCGTTTTTTTATTTGTGTTGCTGAAATGGCTGAATAAAGTGATGAGAGAGAAAGGTGTGAACTGAGAAGTTGCGAGCTATGCACTGTGGGTTACAAGTGAGGTCCAGGTTTAAGGTCTGGTACTCGCCACTCGTGCCTCGCAGCTTTTTTCCTATCTTCCCAGTACCAAAAAAATTGCCATGACTGAACAAACTCAATTCAAGCCGTTTGTACCTGCTGAAACAAAAATGGCCGAATTAACGGTTAAATCTATTATTACCGGTGCCATTTTTGGAATCATTTTTGGTGCTTCTACCGTTTATCTTGCATTAAAAGCAGGGTTAACGGTTTCGGCATCTATCCCGATCGCAGTTATAGCTATCACATTAGGCAGGAGGTTTTTAAAAACTACCATCCTGGAAAATAATATCATCCAGACAACTGGTTCAGCCGGTGAAAGTATTGCCGCCGGTGTTGTATTTACACTACCCGGATTTTTATTTTTAAGTGACCCTAACAGTGCTAATTTTTTCAACTACTTCACTATTCTTGTACTAGCCATATTTGGAGGAATATTGGGAACATTAATGATGATCCCTTTACGCCGTTCATTAATTGTACAGGAACACGGCACATTACCTTACCCGGAAGGAACAGCCTGCGCTTCAGTATTAAAAGCTGGTGAAAAGGGTGGTGATTTTGCAAAGACAGCTTTTATGGGTCTTGGATTTGCCTTTGCTTATGCATTATTGCAGAAAATATTTCATGTAATCAAAGAGGCACCTGATTTTGCAACACGGCAAACAAATAAGATTTTCCCATCTGCTAAAGTGAGCGGTGAGATCACTCCCGAATACATGGGAGTCGGTTATATTATCGGACCAAAAATTGCCGGTGTGCTGGTAGCCGGTGGTGTACTTAGCTGGTTTGTATTGATACCGCTTCTTTCATCCGTTGTTAGTGCAGATGTAATTGCTGCGCAATTGCATAAACTTGGATATATAACTGATCTGGCAAAACAAGGGCCTGGTAATGCAGGCACCTGGGATCCTGTTACACATGATTTCGCAGATTGGTCATCGGCTGTTTACCGGGCCTATATCCGGCAAATTGGCGCTGGTGCGGTGGCTGCCGGTGGTTTTATCACCTTGATCAAAACGATCCCCACAATCATCTCTTCATTTAAAGGTAGTATTGGTTCACTGAAAAAAGGCGATGCGGCTGCAAAGGCAAATGTTCCAAGAACAGAAAAAGATCTTTCGATGAAAGTGGTGGGTATCGGCAGCCTGGTGCTGTTAGCGGTGATCGCATTAATGCCAGGCACCTTAATTCCCGGTGCCAATATCGGCAGCAAACTCCTGTTAGGATTGTTGGTTATCATCTTTGGAGCTTTCTTCGTCACCGTATCATCAAGAATAGTTGGCATTATCGGATCCTCCAATAACCCGATCAGTGGTATGACGATCGCCACGCTTATGGGAACCTGTTTGATCTTTATTGCAGTAAAATGGACAGGGCATTTTTATGAACCCATGGCCCTTGTAGTAGGTGGAATGATTTGTATCGCCGCAGCCAATGCGGGTGCTACATCCCAGGATCTAAAAACAGGCTATCTCGTTGGCGCTACTCCCAAGTACCAGCAGATCGCCTTATTTATTGGTGCCATCGTTTCTTCCCTCGCTATTGGTGCCACCATTAAAATATTGGATACTCCTACAGCTGCTATGGCAGCACAGGGAATTGAACATGCGATAGGTACCGATACCTACCCTGCACCACAGGGAACATTAATGGCGACATTGATCAAAGGAATTCTTTCCTTCAACCTCGACTGGCAATTTGTACTGGTCGGCGTATTCATTGCTATTGTAATGGAATTATGCGGCATAAAGGCATTGAGCTTTGCTATCGGTATTTATCTTCCGCTGTCGACCACGCTTCCCATTTTTATTGGTGGAGCCATCCGCGGGCTTGTTGAATGGAGACAGAAAAAGAAAAACATACAGGTATCCGCAGAAGAAGAAGATCTGGGTAAAGGAAATTTATTTGCTACAGGCTTGGTGGCCGGGGGTGCTTTAGCCGGGGTACTTGTTGCTATATTGTCTTCCATACCAAGTGTAAACAGTAAACTCGCGGATGTCAGTGCTGAACACAGTATAACACAGGGATTAGGCAGTGAGGGATATAAGTGGTTAGGAGTTGCCTTCTTTGCTTTGATGGGGTACATACTCTACAAAATTGGAATCACTAAAAGAAAAGCAGGATAAACCGGGAGGCGGCAGTTTTTAAAACTGTCGCTTTTCGTTACCGATTAAAGCCACCAAAGAGAAAAAAATAAATTAACTTTTCTGCTATGCCTTTGCGCTTACTTAAATTTCTGATTCCCTTTACGATTTATGCAGGAGCTTTTGTTTCTTTCAACTCAAAGGGCTGGATAATCAGTCTGCCTCTCTTATTTGCCTGGGTCTTTATCCCGGTAATGGAGATTTTTATACCTCCCAATCCACGAAACATGAATGCAGCCGAGCAAGAACTCGCCAAAAAAAATAAGGGCTACGATTGGTTGCTATATATTGTAGTCATTGTACAATATGCAGCTTTGTACGAATTCCTGGTCTCCATGAAATATGATACCCTGACCTGGTACGAGATCACCGGCAGGATAGGAGTCATGGGTTTGCTTTGCGGTACTTTTGGTATCAATGTCGGTCATGAACTGGGTCACCGGGTGAATCCATTTGAACAAACGCTGGCAAAATCGCTTTTACTCACTTCTCTTTACATGCATTTTTTTACTGAACACAATAAAGGACATCATAAAAGGGTGGCCACCCCGGAAGATCCCAGCAGTGCCCGTTATGGTGAACCGGTTTATACTTTTTACTTTCGCACTATTATTTTCAGCTATGTCAGTGCCTGGCATATTGCCAACGAAGAAACCAGAAAAAAAGGTAAGTCAGTTTTTTCGTTGCACAATGAAATGATCCGGTTCTCCTTTATTCAACTTGCTTTCCTCATACTATTATACTTTGTCTTCGGTGGATTGGTCACCATTTATTTCCTTGCAGCTGCCCTGATCGGTATTTTATTACTGGAAACAGTTAATTATATAGAACACTACGGCCTGCAACGCAAAGCAACGGGCGATGGTAAATATGAACGGGCCATGCCTGCTCATAGCTGGAACAGTGATCATGTGATCGGCCGGCTGATGCTTTTTGAACTCAGCCGGCATAGCGACCATCATTACCTGGCAAGCCGTAAGTACCAGCTGCTCCGTCATCATGATAAAGCACCGCAAATGCCCACCGGCTACCCGGGGATGATGATATTGTCCTTGTTTCCACCGGCTTGGTTTTATGTAATGAACAGGAGAATAAAAGAAATATCCAATCAAAAAAATACGAGGTGATAGCTTTTGCCGTTTTGAAGCAGGTCGGCCATTAGCATCTGCCTTTTTATTTATCTATAAAACTAACTATATGAAAAAGTATGCTCTGCTTGCTATTATTTTTTTCGCCACCTTCTCATTTGCAAATGGCCAGAAAAACTGGAGACCTTTTGCCGGCCTTCATGTTTCTGCCAGTAGTGACTTTTATTATGTCGGGCCCTCATTCTCAGGAGGCGTTATTCATGCCTTTGGGAAAAAGAAAAAATGGAACTGGGCACCGGAGGTACAGTATTTCAGACAATATGAAACTTATGGTGATAATGGCACATCGCATTCATGGGACAAATTTGTTTCATTTTCCATCCGGTCGAACTTTAATTATAAAATCGGAAAGAACCCGGCTAAAGGGGTTTTTATCGGCGGAGGCTTTGGTTTCCAAAATGCTAAAGATGAATGTGTTACTGTTACCCAGAATGGACTAATCAAAGAAGAAAATGTTCATTATGATGCCATAAAGTTTGGTGCTGTAATGCTTACATTTAATGCCGGATACATTTTCCCATTAAAGAAAAACAAATCAATACAAACAGTTATTTCCATTATCGGACCCCAAACTGCTAAAGACTATTTAGGCACATACTTAGAGGCCGTTTCACTAATGAATGCCGGTGTGAGAGTAGTGCTTTAAAGCACTTTCTATAACTGCTATTTAATTGCGTTTGCTGTAAGATAGGCTGTAACATGAACGCCTTGTTCATCGGTTAATTTTGCTCTGGGAATCATGTAAGATAAAATAGCCTCCCAGCGCTGAGCAGTGTATTGGTCAGGTTTGGGCAAGTCGTGGCAGCGGCCACAGCGATTGATGAAGATTGTTTTCCCCATTACCCTATCAGGTTGTATATCAACTGTTTTTTTGATGTTGGTAGCGGAGCGGGTCAGCCGGCCGGCTCGTAATCACCGGTACAGCTTTTTTATTGCAGGTAAACATAATTGCAGAAAATATTATTAAATACAGCATTGTTCTCTTCATAACCCTTTGTTTGGTATGTGGGTGATTTTACGGCGGAAATTGTCTAATAAATCCTATGACCAGAAATAATCTCTCCCAGTTTACTCATCTTGCCGAAAATTAAATATATTTATCAGTCAACTTTCGATACACTAAATCAAATTAATTTTTTTTATGAAGAAATCCCTCGTATTGCTTGCCGGAGGTTTTATGCTTATCGTTGGATGTAATAAATCTTCCACTCCTAATGATGATTCAGTTAACAATGAGGAAGAAATAACTGCTACCCAGCGCAAATGTGCTGCTGATGAGGTATTGCAGGAAAACCTGAAAACCGATCCCTCGTTGAGGCAACGTATGAATGACATCGAAGAATTTACAAAAAGGGCCATTGCTAATCCACAGCAATATCGCTTAGTGAACGGAAAAATAGAAATCCCTGTTATTGTAAACGTTTTGTATAAAACAACTTCTCAGAACATTTCCCTGGCACAGATACAGTCTCAAATAATAGTTCTTAATGCTGACTTCAAGGGTACTAATGCAGATTACAATGCCAGCAACCCTTATAATGCCGTGAAAGCCGGGGATGTTGAAGTAAGTTTTGTTATTGACAATACCGCTACTGACATTGTCAGAAAAAAAACAAATAAACAAAGCTGGCAATTAAATGACGGGATGAAAAAAAGTAGCCAGGGCGGAATTGACCCAACAAGTCCAACTACAAAATTGAATATCTGGGTTTGTAATTTAACAAGCGGCTATTTAGGCTATGCCCAATTCCCGGGCGGGCCTGCTGGCACTGATGGCGTAGTGTTAGATGATAACGCTATGGGAACTACAGGAACTGCAGCTGCTCCTTTTGATAAAGGAAGAACTGCTACCCATGAAATTGGCCACTGGATGAATTTGCGTCATATATGGGGCGATGCTACTTGTGGCAATGACCAGGTAGGTGATACCCCTGCTCACAATACAGCTAACTATGGCTGCCCCGGCACAGGCCACAGAAGCACCTGCTCCGGCACACCTTTAGAAATGACAATGAACTATATGGATTATACAGATGATGCTTGCATGTATATGTTCAGCCTCGGACAAGAAGCAAGAATGCTGGCGGTATTTGCTGTCGGGGGGCCTAGAAATAGTTTTGCCCAATAGAAGAATATTTTTTTAAAATGAGAAAAGTCCTGGTTAATAAAATAACCGGGACTTTTCATTTATGGCAAGATTAATAAACTTGTTAGTTTAAAATTTTTGCTCCAAAATAAGAATGAATGGCTTCAGGTAATGCTATTCCTTTGGCTGATTGATTGTTTTCCAGCAAACAGGCAATAATTCTGGGTAATGCCAGCGAACTTCCGTTTAGTGTATGTACCAGCTGCGGCTTTCCGGCAGCATCTTTAAAACGAATCTTCATCCGGTTACTCTGATACGTTTCAAAATTGGTCACAGAGCTTACTTCCAGCCATTTTTCCTGTGCTACACTATATACTTCGAAATCGTAAGTGATAGCAGAAGCAAATCCCATATCGCCTCCGCATAACCGTAAAATACGGTAAGGAAGTTCCAGACTGATCAATAATTTTTCGATATGTCCAACCATTTCATCGAGTACTTCATAACTTTTATCCGGGTGAACAAGCTGGACCACTTCCACTTTTTCAAACTGGTGAACCCTGTTCAAACCTCTTACATCTTTACCAAAACTGCCCGCCTCCCTTCTGAAACAGGGGGAATAGGCCGTCATTTTAATAGGTAAATTTTCTTCCTTGAGCATTTCATCCCTGTAGATATTGGTAACAGGTACTTCAGAAGTTGGTATCAGATAAAACTTATCCTCCGGCATATAATACATCTGCCCCTCTTTATCCGGCAATTGACCGGTGCCATAGGCTGATGCCTCGTTCACCATAAACGGCGGATGATACTCTGTGTAGCCCGCTGCCGTATTAAAATCTAAAAAATATTGGATCAATGAACGTTGCAGTTTAGCTCCCTGCCCTTTGAATAAGGCAAATCCGCTCCCGGTAATTTTAGCCCCGGTTTCAAAATCAACAATATCATATTTTTTTATCAGATCCCAATGCGGAACAGAGCCGGCTGGCAACTGAGGCTTGATGCCGCATTCTCTTACTAGTACATTGTCTGCAGGTGTTTTGCCTACCGGCACCTGTGCAGATGGCAGGTTAGGAAGCTTAACGAGCTCATCCTGCAGTTTCTTCTCCACTACCGCCAACTGTTCTGAAATGGGTTGCAGGGAAGATTTTAACGCAGCAACTTCCTGTTTTTTAGATTCCGCTTCTTCCTTTTGGCCTTTTGCCATCAACATACCAATCTCTTTGGAAGTACTGTTTACTTTAGCCTGGTTGTTATCAAATTCTAATTGAAGTTTTTTTCTTTCATCATCCAGGGCAATGATCGTATCAACTAGCTGTAGTTCGGCAAAATGCTTGATCGCCAGTCTTTCCTTTACTGCCTGTGGATTTTGCCGTAGTGCCTGTAATTGCAACATGATAATTTCAATTTCCGCAAAGATAAAGGAGAAGCGATGAGCGGCAACTACAGGCAGCAGGGCCAAAGTGAAAACCGGATAAAAGCACTGCCCGCTTATCTTTGCAGCATGAGAGCAAATGATGACCTGCAGCAACGCTGGTGGAACCTGGAAGCCAAACTGGTTGAACGATTTACAAAAAAACCTGATGTGGAGACTATTTTATTCCTGATCGGCATCCAGGAGTTCGGTAATATCAAGGAAAAATTTACCAAAGAGCAAAAACAGGACCTGATGCATATTGCCGTTTGCAGCCTGCTTTCTCCCAGTGGCTATTACGAACTGGAAAGTGTGGACAAAGATGGCTGGCCTCATTTTAAGCAGTTAAAACCAATGCCGGATATGAATGCGTTTGAACAGGAAAATTTTCTGAAAGATCATATCTTACTTTATTTTGAAAATCATACCCTAATCGATTAAAATAATAGGATGAAAAAATTATCGCTGTTACTCACCTTTTTCTTTTTTACTGTTGTTTCCTTTGCTCAGAAGGATTCTATTGTCACTAAAAAAGATAGAAAAAAAGATGTGCTGCTGCAAACAAGTATGGGAGATATGACTATCCGGCTATCTGATTCTACTCCGTTGCACCGGGATAATTTTTTGAAATTAGTAAAAGTGAAATTTTATGACAGCTTGCTATTTCATCGGGTTATAAAAGATTTTATGATCCAGGGTGGTGACCCCAACAGCAAGTATGCAAAAGCCGGTGAGCAACTTGGCATGGGCGGGACTTCGTACAAGGTCCCTGCAGAATTCAGGCCAACACTCTTTCATAAAAAAGGAGTAATTGCAGCAGCCAGAGATAACAACCCCGAAAAAGCAAGCAGCGGCAGCCAGTTTTATATTGCACAGGGAAAAGTTTATACTGATGCAGAACTTGATGCATTAGAAACAGGGAGAATAGGAAAAAAAATACCTGCACTGTACAGGGAAGCGTATAAAACAGTTGGCGGCATTCCTCATCTTGACCAGGGCTACACCGTGTACGGCGAAGTAGTAAAAGGTATGGAAGTAATTGATAAAATTGCTGCAGTAGAAACCAGCCGTGACAGACCGTTAACAGAAGTAAGAATTATTAAGGCCAAGCTGGTGAAAAGGAAAAAGCATTAGTTAGAATATTCTGTAATAATATTTAACACCCCTTAAACTATAGAATATTGCCCGATATTATTACTTTTAAATCAACTAAATCAACCGTTATGAAAAGGTTTCTCTACCCTGGCTTAGCAGTATCTTTATTTTTTGCCTTATTTTCTCTAAACTCCTGTCAAAGGGAAGTTGATGAAAAGTTAGCTGCCCAGCCGCCGATTTCTTCAAAAGATCCGGCAAAATTATCAGCCTCTTTAAAAGTATGGCATGGTACCCGTACATCAGGTAACCCGCCTCCACCAACAGGTAACAACCCAGCTTTAGACCCTACTGCCAACCCTAGTGTACTTGCCATTGCTGGCAGATATGCGATTATAAAACCAGAAATAACGAATGGTTATGTTGCCGGTTATTATGTAGGAGTACCGGGAGCAGGACAATATTTTAAAGTAGATTTTAAAAAGCCACGCAATATTGCAGGCCGAGGTATTAACCCAACCCGTTCGGGGTTTATGCAAAGAGTTACAACAGGAACCGCAGACAGTTCAATTGTAATAGTATTACCGCCTAATATAAATGTACCAGATACTTTTTGTGTTACTTACTGTCCATATGATTCATTAGGTAATATTGGTCAGCCTGTAACTACTTGTATTTATGTTACCAGCCTTGGTGCCGGTACTGGTAATGGCTGGTTGCAAAATGATTTTAAACTAACCTCTTCCTGGGATTTAACAAATGGATTGAGGACGAATGTTGATACTATTATTTTTAATAAATGGGCTGCTTCTTATGAAGAGGGCTATGGTTACTATTGCGATCAAACCCAAAATCCTCCAATCTTACTAAAAGGCCCCTTAAATGGACAGCCGGCTATCATTAGTGATTCCGCTTTTTACATAAAAAATAATATCCGGTTTGCTATTAATGGCGCATTTGACTATAAAGATATAGAGCAGCTTAAAGACCTTGACCAGTTTAATAGTACCTGTAGCCAGTTTACTTTTTATCCTATTGATAATTATGCCGATTCCCTTACAGGAGCATACAGCTTTAATTCAACTACCAATAAGCTGATATTAATTTTTGAATTTGATGGATTAGGATTACCTGACCCTGAATATTGGGAATATGATGTAATAAAACTAAACAACAATCATTTTATTCTCAGGGATCCAATAGAAAACTATTATATAAGATTTGAGAGATGATTTTTTGAAACAAAAATGCCCCATCTTGTTTTAGACCGATGGGGCATTTTTGTTATTGATTAAAGAATTTATTGCTGCCCCATTCCTCCGCCATTTTCTGTACGTTTTGATTCATCTTCCACTGCTGACTTTCTTTGACGGGCACCTTTTACCTGGTTGCTTCCAAATCTAAAATTGAAATTCAGTTTGTATTGAGGAATCTCACCTTGTCCGTTAAAAGTGCTGTTTGCACCGGCAAAATTGGTTGACCCTCCCCACTTCATTGTCTGGAAAACATCACTTACTGCAGCTTTCAATGTACCTTTCCCTTTAAATAACGTTTTCTGTAACCCAACATCTACCGAACCCATTGCAATAGACTTTATCACTCCCTGCCAAACAGAAGGCGAAAGGAATAATCCGCTCAATTCGCCTGTCCATCCTTTGCCGAGCTTAAAACTGTTTTGCATAAAATAGGTAACCGAGAAAACTTTTAAATCAACTTTTCGGTCGCCTCCGCCAAAATCAGCAACATAATGTGAGTAGTTTGCATTTGCTGTAGCAAAGAAACTATACCACTTATACTGAAAGGGATAGCTGATATTAAGGCTAAATACATCCTGATTAGCCAGGTTTCGTTTCGTTAAAAACCCTTTTGTTTTATCAATTGTATCAGGTATCTGTGCAAAAATATCATTTACACGGCTGTAGTTTAGTTTTGTTGTAAGCCTGTATTTGTAAATATTCGTTAAGCTAAAACTGTTGGTATACTGCGGTCTGAGCAATGTATTGCCCTTCATAAATGTGTACTCGTTTATTTTGAATTCAAATGGATTCAAATCCTGGTAAGCCGGTCGGTCAATACGGCGGCTATAAGCAATTGTCCATTGTTTCATTGGGTTCTTATTGAATGTCAATGCAGCACTTGGGAAGAAATCGGTATAATCTCTTTTAAAAGTTGAATCATAATTTATCCAGTTGCTACCTGCTTTATTGCTACCTGTAGAGATTCCTCTGGAGTGCGTATTCTCAGCTCTCAACCCAAATTGAAACAGTATTCCTTTTTTCAATTGCTTGTTGTAATTAACATACAATGCATTAATATTCTCTTTGTATGCAAAGCGATTGCTCTTCGCAGTATCGAGTACCTTACTATTTGTAAAAACATCATACCTTTTAAAATCGTTATCAGTATTTACGATACCAACCTTACCCCCAATACCCAGTCTGCCACCTTTATAATTTTTCTCATAGTCAGCTTTCAAAGAATACACATCAATATCTGTTGGCGAAAGCATACTGTAAATCACCCGGCTGATTTCTGATACACCATTGGGCTGAAAATAAAAATTGGGCTGATATTGATCTGACCTGATTTTAAAGAAGCCATAATCTGCGTCAATGTTCAACTCGGTGCCGCCTGTAACTGCATAACGATAATTGAGGTTTGTATTTACGTTATTCCTCGTCATATCGTTGGTATTAGTGGCCTTAAGGATGCGGGTCAACTGACCGGTAGGCATATAAGTAAAGTACATGGGACCAGCTGTTGTAATATCATTATTGGCAATGTTACCACTAACAACGGCACCTATAGTACTTTTTGCATTAATGAAATAATCCATTCCGCCTTTGAAACCATGGGTATTGTTATTGAAAATAATTTTATTGGTTTGCTGAAAGAGGGTATCAAACTGCTCTCTTCTCGAAGTAATTGTCAGTAAGTTTTTCCCATTGTTATAATTATAATTCCCAAATACATTGATGCTTTTATTCCGGTAATTAAGGTTGATTCCGGTATTATATTTTGCATAAACCCCTTGCACATAACCCGCATTTACAGAACCATTTGTTCCAAAAGTTTTATTCTTTTTCAATTTGATATTGATAATTCCGGCATTACCAGCTGCTTCATATTTGGCAGAAGGATTCGTAATAATTTCAATGGCTTCTATCTGTGCCGATTGAAGACTCTTTAAATAGTTGGCCAGGTCAGCGCCGGATAGCGGTGACGGTTTTCCATCAATAAAAACCTGCACACCGTTTTTACCGGCAAGGCTAAGGTTATCATCTTTATCCACCATTACACCAGGGGCTCTGCGCAAAAGTTCTAATGCATCATATCCAACAGAATTGATAGTACCTTCTATATTAAGGATTGTTTTATCAGCTTTTACTTCAATAATTGGCTTTTGTGCAGTTACGACTACCTCTTTCAGGTTACCTGTAGCTTTTGTAATCGTCAAATCCGGCACATTCATACTACCAGAACCCGATAATTCAAAAACTTGTGAATAGGTTGTGATATACCCAACATGAGAGGCACTGACCAGGTAACTACCCGCTTGTGAAGCTGAAACAGAATACCGCCCGTTATCGGAAGTAGCCACCAATTTAACCACGGATGAATCCTTAGCTTTTAAAAGGGATACGGTTGTTTTGTCAAGGCCCTTGCCTTGCTGGTCTTTTACCACACCGGTTACCTGTTGAGCCTGCGCAAATGAAACCAACAGCACAAATCCTGCAAAAAACGAAACTAACTTTCTCATATTCAATGCTTTTTTAATTTAGACCGCAAATATAATTCTGTGTCACACAATTGTAAAAGCATAAACCGACCAATGGTATATTTGTTTGCATGAACGGCATCTTTTTCCCGGTGAACTGATTATTGATGATGAAGGTTTACAAACCTTTTGCCCAACAGCCCGTATAAAGTATATCCTAAATTACCTTAGGTTTGCAAATTGCCTACCTTCAGGCAGGTTTAAAAAAATAAACTGAATATGAATTTTCCTGCTAATCTCAGATATACAAAAGATCATGAATGGGTAAGCCTGGATGGCACTACTGCCACCATCGGTATTACTGATTTCGCCCAACGGGAACTGGGTGATATTGTGTATGTGGAAGTGGAAACAATTGGTAAAGAACTGGAAGCCGGTGCTGTTTTCGGAACAGTAGAAGCGGTGAAAACCGTGTCTGACCTTTTTCTCCCCGTTAGCGGAACGGTCACTGAATTAAATCCTGCCCTGGCCGGCGCCCCGGAAGCAGTAAATAATGACCCATATGGGGAAGGATGGATGGTAAAAATGACCGTGAATAACCCTGCTGATGTAGAAGCCCTTTTAAATGCAGCGGGATATGAAGCCGTGGTTGGCTAAATCCGGCTTATTAAAGTTCCCGTATATGAACCAGGACACGGTTATTTTGTTAGAAATAGCTATTGTTTCTTAACCAACTATAATAATTGAATTCCAAAACCACATACAGCGAACAGGAGCTGGTGGCTTTGCTGCAACAGCGCAACGAAAAAGCCTTCGGCTATTTGTACGATAACTACTCCGGCGCCTTGTATGGCATCGTTAATTCCATTGTTACAGACAAGGAGATTGCGAATGATGTACTACAGAATGTTTTCGTTAACATCTGGAGAAAGATAGAGTCATACGATTCCTCCAAGGGAAGGTTGTTTACCTGGATGCTGAATATAGCCCGGAACGCTTCGATTGATGAAGTGAGATCAAAAGGTTTCAGGGACTCGCAAAAAAACCAATCTTTGGGTGAAAACGTAAATTTTCCGGGCGCTGTAACAGGCCCTGCCATAGATGATGTAGGACTTAAAAAAGTTCTGACGAAATTGAAAGGCGAGTTGAGAGTCTTAGTGGATATGTCGTATTTTCAGGGTTTTACCCATGAAGAAATTTCAAGGGCACTCAATATACCACTAGGAACGGTGAAAACAAGAATACGAAGTGCATTGATACAATTAAGAACAATGATTTAAATAAAGTGAACGTAAAGGAATACATATCAAGCGGAATAGTGGAAAGCTATGTACTCGGCCTGGCTTCTGAGGAAGAAAGGAGAGAATTTGAGCAGTTCTGTTCACAATACCCGGAACTATTGGCCGCCAGAAACTCCTTTGAACTGGCCCTGGAAAAGCAGGCCCTGGAAAATGCTATTGCCCCGGCAGTTGATGTGAAAAGTAAAATTTTTGAACAGATTGCAGGAACAGGAAAAGTAGTGACTATGCAGCCAGCTGCTATCAAAAGAACTAACTGGTTCAAATATGCTGCCGCAGCTTGTGTTATTTTACTGGCAGGCAGCCTTTATTACAATCTGACGCTGTACAATAAAAATAAAGTTCTTCAGAATAATTACGATACGAACATAGCAAAATTGAATAGTGTTGAAAAGGATATCGAAATCCTTCAGCAAAATCCCAATATCAAAATGGCTTCGATGAAAGGATTGGATGCTTCGCCCCAGTCCTATGCCACCGTCTATTGGGATACTACTTCGCATGATGTGTACCTGATGACCAATAACTTACCCATACCGGCCAGTGATAAGCAATACCAGCTCTGGGCTATCTTTAACGGGCAACCTGTTGACCTGGGCGTATTCGATATGAAAAAAGAAAAACTCCTGATACAAGCAAAAAATGCACAGGGGGCAGAAGCTTTTGCCATCACGCTGGAAAAAAAAGGTGGCAGCCTTACACCTGAAGGCACCATGTATGTCATGGGCAAGCTCTAAGATTTCCCTTCTTTAATTCAATCTGAAATGGTGGTTTTCCCGTAATTGGGAAGGCGTAAATATTGCTATAGTAGTTTTGGTTCTATAGTTGGTTAAATAAAGGGGCCTCTTTTGGGGCTCCTTTCTCTTACCCCTGATCTCTCCCGCTCGGGAAAATTTTCTGACTTAATATTGTGCAAACTACTGCAGTTTGAAAAAAATAAAACCATCTTTTCTGCCCGGCATTTGCTGGCTTATCATTTCGATTTTCCTGCTCACGATTCCGGGGACTGCCTTTCCACAAGAAAACTGGCTGAATAAAATATGGTTTGACAAATGGGTGCATATCGGAATGTTTGCCATCATGGTATTGCTATGGTGCTGGGCAACGCTCCGGCTCAACATAGAAGACCAAAAAAGGAAAGCCGTGTTCATTGGCCTTGCTTTGCTATCGTTGCTGTATGGAATAGGAATGGAGTTCGTTCAAAAATATTGTGTGACTAACCGTTCGTTTGATTCAGGAGATATCATTGCTGATGGGGTCGGTTGTGTTATTGGGCTCTTCTACAGCCTGGGAAGGTTTAAAAAAAATTGACCCCTGTAGAAACAGGGGTCGCAACCAAAACTAACTGCTTATGAGAAAATTTACTGTCTTAAATATGTACTTCGAACTTTGCAACGAAGTACTATAATGAGTTTCGAAATAATCGTTGTTTGATAGTATAACGCAAATTTACTGCCAGTAGTATCATATTTGCTGTTAAGGAAAGTTTAAAAGAGCCGATCTCAGTAATTCCCCTAATTTCTCTTCGTAAAATTCTGGGTAACTATTCTATACATAGGATGCATCTAAACAAACTATTACACAGCATACAAGCCAGTTTTTTTCAAAATTTCCTCTGAAAAAGCTGACAATCAACTGACAAAGAACTTATACTATATATTGGACGACAGATGCATTCAATACCTTCAAAATTTCATGCCAAAAAGCTACAGGAAATAAAAAAACCGTTTTGCCCACCTTTTAACCCGGAATTACCGGCAGGTTTGCAAAACGGATTTCGCCTAAAGTTAAAAAAAATTATTTGATAAATCCCTTAATCAGGTCCATCAGCCCGCCACCGCCACTACTTTCTCTGCCCTGGAAACTGTTCTGGGCTTTGTTGGTCAGCTGGCCGATAATATCCTGCAAATTAAAACCACCGCCTGAACCTCCATTTCCTCCCCCACCTGTAAAGTTGTCAAGAATATCCTGCAGTTTAGATCCGCCATCATTTGTATCCGAATGTCCGCCACCACCTGTTAAAGAGCCGATCAGGCCGTCTAGGGTAGTACCGGCATTATTGGGATCATTGGTTTGGTTGATCAGCCCACTCAAAGCATTTGGGATTAGATTATTGGCAACACTACTGGCTGAAGAAGGACTCATTTTATATTTACCTACCAGTTTGCTGATAAAATACCCGATCATCATCGACACCATCGGGTTTTTTAATAATCCCCCGATACCGACGCCTGACTTTGTACGGCCTGTATTACCACCTCCCTTAAAAAGGTCGAGGATATTCTGAAACCCACCACCAGCAAGTACATTCTGAAAACCGCTGGCAATTGTTTTAGTGGCATCTGCCATCACTTCTTCGTTGTTCTCATTAGGTACTTCGGGGTTGTTAACCACAGTATCCTGTCCGAATTGTTTTACAATATTGAAAAGTTGATCCAGCATAATGATAGATTTTAAAAATAAAAAATGAACCCTTAACAGCAAAGTAAGTATTTACCGTCAGCCCTTAAATTATTTTTGTTTCTGGTCGATAGGAAAAATTAATTCTGCCTGGCAAGTTTCTCGGAGTTTTCGGCAAATTGTAATGCGTCTATAAGCTCATTGATATCACCGTTCAGCACTGCATCCAGGTTATATAATGTAAGTCCGATCCGATGATCAGTAACACGGCCCTGCGGAAAATTATAGGTCCTGATCTTGGCACTGCGGTCGCCGGTACTCACCAGGCTTTTTCTATGACGGGAGATTTCTTCTTCCTGCTTTCTTACCTGTTCTTCAAACAACCGGGTACGAAGCATCTGCATAGCTTTTTCCCGGTTACCCAGCTGCGACCGTTCGGTCTGGCATACTATTACGGTACCTGTGGGAATATGGGTCAGCATCACTTTTGTTTCCACTTTATTAACGTTCTGGCCACCGGCTCCCCCACTCCTGGATGTTTCCATTTTGACATCCGCAGGGTTTAATTCAAAATCCACTTCTTCAGCTTCCGGCATTACTGCCACCGTAGCTGCAGAAGTATGAACACGGCCGCTGGCTTCTGTATCCGGCACCCGTTGCACCCGATGTACACCGCTTTCAAATTTCAAAGTACCGTACACGTCTTCTCCTGTTACTTCCAACTGTACTTCTTTATAACCACCAACACTGCCTTCATTCTCACTCAGCAGGGCGGTCTTCCACCCTCTTCTTTCACAGTAACGCATATACATCCGTAACAGATCACCGGCAAACAGGCTTGCTTCATCACCACCCGTACCGGCCCTGATCTCAAGAATGGCGTTCTTTTCATCCTGTGGATCTTTGGGTATAAGCAGCTGTCGGATAGCCGACTCCATCTGTGTTTTCTTTTCATCCAGTGCCGGAGATTCCACTTTGGCCAGCTCCCTCATTTCTTCATCATCCCCGGCAATGGCTTCCTTGTAAAAAGCAATATCATCCAGGAGTTTTCGATATGCTGAATAAGTGGATACTATTTTCTCCAGACTTCGGTACTCCTTACTGGTTTCTGCAAACTTTTTATTGTTGCCCACGATCTCGGGATTGGTAAGAGCTACTCCCAGCTGGTCAAATCTTGCTTTTATCGCTTCTAATCTGTCTAACATAAATGATCAAATTCCTGTAAGGCGGCAAAATTAACGATTTGGAATTTGGGATATGATATTTGAATTTTGAGTATGGGATATCAAAAATTCAGGGCCGACCAACTATTTGACGGGTATCATTTTTTAGAAGGCGACCGGGTGCTGGTTACAGATGAAGAAGGCATGATAAAGGATATTGTAGCCAGCAACGAAGCTGGTGATGATATCCGGCAACTCAATGGAATTCTTTCTCCGGGTTTTATCAATTGCCACTGCCACCTGGAGTTAAGTCATATGAAAGGGGTGATCCCGGAAGCAACCGGCCTGGGTAAGTTTGTGCTGGACGTGGTACAACAACGGCACTTCCCCGAAGAAGAGATTTTAATAGCTATTGAAAAGGCAGAAGATGAAATGCTGGCAAACGGAATTGTTGCCGTGGGAGATATTTGTAATAATGCTTTAACGCTGACGCAAAAGAGCAGGGGCCGGATGTATTACCACAATTTTATTGAGGCCAGTGGTTTCAACCCGCAAATTGCCCGGGAGCGGTTTGAAAGAAGTGTTGGCTTTTTCCGGGAATATGCAAAAAACTATTCGATCCCTGTCGAATCCAATTCCATTGTTCCCCATGCTCCTTATTCCCTAGCTGATGAATTATGGAAAATGATCATTCATTTTCCCGGCAATCATTTATTCACAATACATAACCAGGAAACGGAAGGAGAAAATGAATGGTTCATGCATAAACAGGGAGAGCTGGCAACTATGTATGCCGCCATGAATATTGATACCAGTTTTTTCAAGCCCTCCGGCAAAAGCAGTTTACAAACCTATCTGCCCAATTTTCTACCCAATCAATCGGTGATACTCGTCCACAATGTACATACTACAGAAGCGGATATTTTTTTTGCAAAAAACAAGGGCAACACTCTCCATTGGTGTTTATGCCCGAATGCTAATCAATATATATCCCGACAGCTACCGGCTATAGAGCTTTTGATGAAAAATGATTGTGCAATCGTACTGGGAACAGACAGCCTCGCCTCCAATCACCAATTAAATATCCTGGAAGAAATAAAAACTATTCACGAGAATTTTCCCAAAATTGAAATGGAACACCTGTTGCGATGGGGCACCAGTAACGGTGCAAAAGCCCTGCAAATGGATTCCTTGCTGGGAAGCTTTGAGAAGGGGAAAAAACCAGGGGTAATCGTCATTGAAAATAATTTTACTGCTAACCGATTAGCCTAATATCTCCCGCAACACCGGCAAACTCCTCATTGTTCCGAAATCAGGTATATGCAAAGCATAATACGTTTCATACACGTACAATAAGTTGCGTCGAAAATCATGATGGAGCTTAATGTCTTCCAACTCTTCAGGTTGCATCACCTGTAATAATTGAGAGGTAACAGCTGCCTGCTTATTTTCCAGAAAATTCAGATGGCGCGGTTGTTCCCCAACAAAACTTCCTTCCTGCAGGTCAAGGTAGGGATGCCTGTCGCTGTAATTATCCGTGACCCGGAAACCAAAATGAAAGGGGAGGTGCAGGGCAAAGAATAAAGGCAGGTTGGCCATAACGGAACCCTTGCATTGATCCAGCTGCACAAAAATATCTTCTATAAAGTGAAAGAGTTCGGGATGGGCTTCCGGTTGTTTTAAACATTTGGTCAGTAACTCCACCATGAATAGTGCAACTGCATTCTTGGGCACATCGGACAAAATATGCTGGTAAATAACGGCCCACCTGAATTCTTTGACCCGATTCAGGTGCTTTAATTCATTGTGGTATACCACCAGGTCCAGGATAGCCGCCGGCTGAAACAAGTTGGCTTTCCCGCTTCCTTTTTTGGAACTGGTTCTTACTCCGTTCACGAGGTAAGATTGCACACCAAATAATTCGGTGAAAATGGTAACGATGATACTCGTTTCCCCATACTTCACGGAGCGGAGTACAATCCCTTTTGTTTTATGGAGTTTATCCGGCATTTTATTTTGCCGGAAAGACAGGAAGTCGGAAATTTGTTTCGTTCCCGCCTTAGCGCCTTCCCGGCAGTTTTTATTTACTTATAAAAAAAATCTTTCCTGCCATTCGTTCTTTTTTCCCATCACCACTTACCAGCACAAGATAAACGCCGCTCGATATCGGTTGCCCTTGATAATTTTTGCCATCCCAAACAGCCTGCCCACCCAATGCTTTGGTTTGATATACCAGTCGCCCATCCAATTCAGTGATCTTTACTACCGCATTATTCGCCAGCCCCCTGATACCGATCGTACCACTGTAACCAGCAGGTACCGGGTTCGGGAAAACCAGTATTTCTTCATTAGCTTCACTCGCTTCTGTTGCCGTACTTCGAAAAGAACAAATACCTTTTGCTGTAGCAAAATAGACTTCCCCTGTTTTGCCATCGATCGTTACCTTTCTTACATCACTGTTTAGTAAAGGGCTATTGTCTTCCGTAAACTGGTAGATCACTTTTTCTCCGCTGGCACTGATAAGGAATACACCGTTTTTAGTAGCGACCCATTTCCGGTCGGCACCATCTACGGCAATACTTCGCACTTGCAGTCCCTTGAATAAAAACCCTGCAAAATTTCCGTTGAGAACAATGGGCAGAATAGCTTCACAGGTAGAGGCTGAAAAAACATCCTGCGGACATTGGATCACTGCCATACCATCAGCAGTTCCCACCCAGATAAAACCACTTTTATCTATTGCTACCGACAGCACTTCAGCAGTAGGGAGGTTACCATTGCCGGCACCCGCCCCATATCTTCTCCACCGGTCATTGTTTGTATCATCAATGGAAGTACCATGATCATAGCAGATCAATCCATTACCCAATGGTGACACGATCCACTTATAATTATTATCGTCAATCTCGATCTCTGACAAAGCGTTTTGAAATAAGGAAAAGGGCAGTGTGATATTTTTCCAGTTACCATCACTCTTCCGTACCCGTAACGGTTGTGCAGCACCAAAATTGGATATCCATAAATTATGATCACTATCAAAAGCCAGACCCGCTACCCGGTAACTTCCAGGATCTCCAACTGCGGCTCCCAAATTATTTTGTTTAAAGATCTCAAATACAGGCCCTGGTTTTATATGCAGTAATCCTCCTCCAAATGAACCGGCCCAGATCGTTTCATCTCTTTTATCAATGGTAATTGCCATATAATCCAGCAAGCTGTCAATAGGATTGTACCTGTACCGGTTGATATTATTCCAGTTTCCCTCTTTGAATGTATAAATACCATCGCCATTATATTGGTAATTCCAGGCTGTATTGACGGAGCCCGAACTTGCATAGAAAGTATTATTATTAACTACCAATTCACCGCTGGCGATTTCCTGCGGAGAATTGAGAATATATTGTTCGTAGTTTACTGTAGCCCCAAAATGCGACAAACAGGCAAACTGGTCGGCCACCCACGGTTCATTATTCAACAGAATCGCTTTACGGGGAAAAGAAACTGCTCCCGTATTAGCCAATGTTCTGAAAACAGTTCCATCTGCATTCAGCAGCACGACCCGGCTGATGCCATTGAGCTGCCTTTCGCATAGCTGTATCTTATTCTCTGTAGCATTGCTGCTAACATAGGGCCAGGCGTCGGTGTAAAACAAAGACCAGTTAGTTCCATTTTGCACAAACAGGGAATCATTCTTTACGACAACTACTTTATTCTGTATCGTCAGCACATTTTTACAGGCCCCAGCCGCTAACCCATTTGTACCGCTAACGGTTTGCCAGTTGGCATAATTGGCCAGGTCGGGAGCTGTAATCAGTGCTTTCTTCAACCCTTCTTCGGTGGCCGCATAAAAAAATATTCCGTCGCTGCTAAAGCCATTTACTTTTACCTGGTTGCCCCCGTTGCCAATAAACCAGGAGTCTTTTACTTCGTAACGGTTGGCATCAATAACAATGACACCGAGCCCGGTGGAGAGATAAAAAAAATTGCCCAGGGGGTAAATATTATAAATATTCTTGTCACCAATAATGGTGGAACGTTTTATCCCCGGTACATTGAAAATATCATTCCGGTAAAGAATATCAATATTGCTGTTGGCATATGCCACAAGGAGTTTTTTGCCGTCCGCATCATACCTGATCGCACTCACCCCGGTTTCACTCAACCCGGTCACCCGGCTGAGTCTTTCAATTATATTACCGGCAATTGTTACCGTAAACAAACTATAGGGTGTAGCACAGTATACCTTCCCATTACCGGCGGTTAGATCAATTGCACTATTATAAGGCAAATGCTCTCTCCATTGCCCGATAGGTGGGACGGGATCCTGTGCAACAGCGAATAAGGCCAGCAAACAAGGCAATAGGAAAAATATTTTCACCTGTCAAAAATATTGCAAAGCTTTTTAGTACAGGATAGTTTTACCCGTTTAAAGTTTTGTATGAATCCCGCCTGCATGACCCGGAATAAAAAAGCTGTTGCAGCCAGGCGTTTAAACCTTAAACAAAGAGCTTCCTGACTTTTTTTACCTTTCTTTGTTCCTTTTAACCACCACCTTATGTGGCATCGCCTCGGACAATTTATTCTTACGTATCGTCTGCCTTTGCTGCTTATACTGGCGGCCTTGTCGGGGTATATGGCCTACCAGGCCAGTAAGGTAGAGTTGAGCTATGATTTTTCGAGGGCCATCCCGGTCAATAATCCTAAATACAAAGCCTACCAGGAGTTTCGTAAAAAATTTGGTGAAGATGGCAACCTGCTTGTTATTGGTATACAAACAGACCAGCTTTTTAAGGAAAAGCTTTTCAATTCCTATGCTGCATTGCAACGCAACCTGAGAAAAGTAAAGGGCGTGGATGATGTGATCGCTGTTCCTTCGGCCATTAGCCTCGTAAAAGTGCCGGATGCAGAAAAGTTGAGAGCGGATACTATTTTCCCGGAACGTTCTATGTCCCAGGTGGAAATCGACAGCGCCGCCGCTACTTTCTTTAATCTTCCTTTCTATCGTAGTCTTTTGTATAACCCCGCCACTAATGCCTGGCTGATGGGTGTCCGTATCAACAAAGATCTGATGGCTTTAAAAGGAAGGATGGATATTGTGAATAACATCAATAAGATGGCGGACGATTTTGGCAAAGCCAATAACCTGGTAATTTATCATAGTGGCTTACCGCATATCCGTACTGTTCTATCAATGCGGATCGTAAAAGAAATGAGAATGTTCATCCTGGCATCCATAGTTCTTTCTGCACTTATCCTATTGATCTTTTTCCGATCCCTGAGTGCCATGTTGCTTTCATTGACAGTAGTCATGCTCGGCGTTATCTGGAGCTTTGCTACCATACAAATGATCGGGTATAAAATAACCATCCTGAATGCACTGATACCGCCGCTGATTGTGGTGATAGGTATTCCCAACTGTATTTATTTTCTCAATAAATATCATACGGCTTATAATGATGCTACGGTCAACTCCGGGGGCGATAAGAAAAAAGCCCTCGTGATGATGGTGGCCCGGATGGGTATTGTAACACTGTTTTGCAACCTCGCCGCTGCCATTGGCTTTGCGGTATTTGCATTGACCCAAAGCCAGATATTGAGAGAGTTTGGTATTGTAGCGGGTATCAATATTGTAGTTCTGTTTTTCATTTCGTTAATTTTAATACCGGCTGTGCTCAGTTATTTGCCGGCACCCAAAGCAAGACACACTAAATATTTGCAAAATGCGGGACTGAAACGCTGGCTAGACCGGCTGGAAGGATGGTCACTGAATCACCGAAAACTGATCTATATTATTACTACTGCTATTGTAGCCATATCGGTTGTAGGGGCCACCCGGTTAAAAACATTGGGCTTTATTGTAGATGACCTGCCGAAAGAAGATAAATTATATACAGACCTCCGTTTTTTTGAATCCAATTTTAAAGGGATTATGCCATTGGAAATAGTGGTGGATACCCGGAAGAAGTATGGGGTCAGCCGCAATCTGGGTAACCTGGAGCGAATCGATTCACTATCACAGTTCCTGGCTTCCATTCCGGACATTGCAAGACCCCTTAGCATTGTAGATGGGCTAAAATTTGCCAAGCAGGCGTTTTTCGATGGCGATAGTAATAGTTACTCTATGCCTTCAAGCTATGACTTGCCTGCCCTTTCACAATACCTGAATTTTAAAGGCGACCCTGGCCAGGCAAAAAATTCTTTTGCCAAGATCGTGACTACGTTTATGGATAGCACGAAGCAGCAGGCCCGGATCAGTGTAAGCATGGCGGATGTGGGAAGCAATCGTTTGCCCTTTATGCTTGACAGTATTCAAACGAGGGCGGAATACTTATTTAACCGCGACAGCATTGAAGCCCTGACGGCTGATGAAGCCACCATAGCCTCGCACAAAGGAGATTCTTCCTGGGGCAAAAGAACCCACACGATCGAATTGACAGGCACCAGTGTTACTTTTCTGGAAGGCAGCCGGTATATTCTGAATGGATTAAAGGATAGTATTCTCTGGGCTTTTTTATTTATTGCTCTCTGCATGCTTTACCTGTTCCGGTCGGCCCGGATCCTGCTCTGCTCCCTTATCCCTAATATTATTCCTTTGCTCATTACTGCAGGTATTATGGGTTGGGCTGGTATCCCCCTCAAGCCTTCTACGGTATTGGTTTTTAGTGTGGCGCTTGGGATTGCGATCGATATCACGATCCGTTTTTTGGTGAATTATAAACAGGAACTACCACATTATAATTATGATATGAAGCAAACGGTGATCGAAACCATCCATAGCACCGGTATCAGTATCATTTATACTTCACTGGTACTGATCGCCGGCTTTGTCATCTTTTGTTTTAGCGGATTTGATGGGACCAAGGCCCTTGGCTGGCTCACTTCCATTACCCTGATAACCGCCACTTTTACCAACCTTGTACTGCTCCCGGCTATCCTGATCTCTTTTGTAAAGATGAAAAAATAGACAGGTAGATGCCAAAGTCGCAGAACTTTCTAACTGTTTGTCAAGACTTTAGAAAGTGTTTAAAAAATATGGGTTAAGGAAGGTTTTTTATCAAACAGATTCTGCGCTACCGGCTGTATAATTTTTTGAAAAAATAATTGTGATGTACTAAATTGCGCCATCCCGCAAGGGCTCTGATCTTCATTTTTATATACTAAAACTAAATGCACATGAGAAAATTGTTACTCCTCCTTTTGGGGGTTGTGTTCTTTGCATGTCAGGCAATGGCGCAACGTACTGTCACTGGTAAGATTACCGATGATAAAGGAACTCCCCTTCCTAAAGTTACTGTACAAGTAAAAGGTACCACCACCGGTACCGTAACAAAAGATGATGGTACTTATTCCATCAGTGTTCCTGCCAATGGAAAAGTATTAGTAATTTCTTCTGTGGATATGCAGGAGCAGGAAATAGCTATCGGTACTCAGTCAGTGATAAACACTTCGCTGAAAGCTGATGATAAATCATTGGAAGAAGTGGTGGTAACGGGTTATCAAACAGTAAGAAAAAAGGATATAGCTTCTGCTATTTCCAAAATTAATGCTGCTGATATTGATAATTTACCAATAGCCAACTTTGCACAGGCAATGCAGGGTAGAGCTGCCGGAGTAGCCGTTTCTGCAGCCAACGGTATTCCAGGTGGTTCAATAAGTGTAGTAATCCGTGGTGTAGGTTCAATTGGGGCTGGTACAACTCCATTATACATTGTAGATGGAATACAATTAAACACAGGTACCGGATCAATCAGCACACAAAACAATCCATTGAACTTTTTGAATCCGGATGATATTGAATCAATTGAAATATTAAAGGATGCTGCAGCGGCGTCCATTTATGGAGCAAGAGCTGGTAATGGAGTAATTTTGGTTACTACTAAAAAGGGGAAGATTGGCAAGGCCAAGTTTACTTTTAATGCTTATACAGGTCAGGCTTCTCCCTTAAGAGTTTTAGATGTAACAAATACACAGCAATGGTATGAGTTAAGAAATGAAGCTCTTATTAATGCTGGCAATTCACCAGCTATTGCCAGAACAACTGCACTAAGCAATCTGGGTCTTGCCTCAACAGTAACACAAGGTAAAATAGACAGCCTGCCAACTTATGACTGGCAAAAAGAAGCTTTTGGCCGGGGCGGAATATTTAATGTGGAAGCATCAATGCAAGGTGGTACACAAAATATCAACTATTATTTATCTGCTTCCTACTCAAAACAAACTGCTTTTATTGAGCCTGCAGACTTTCAGCGTGGCGCCCTTTTATCAAAAGTAAGTTTTAAAGTAAATGATAAGATTACAATTGATAATACACTTAGTATTAGTACAGTTTCTCAAAATGCACCTTATAGTGTTGGAAATACGGGATTTGGTAATCCGGCATATTCCGCTGGGATGATGTTAACCGTCAACCCCATCTTTAATAATGACGGTACTTTCTTTGGATTGCCCGGCACCGGTCAGAATATTGTAGGTACATTTAACCATAATATTCTTGCTACGGGCAGATTGGTAGACTACCGCACCAGAACCAACCAGTTTGTAGGTAGTGCCTCACTTACCTACAAAATTCTTCCTGACCTTACATTAAAGACCTTAGTTGGCTTGGATTACCGCCTTACCCAAGACCACAGATATACCGATCCAAGGATTAATGATTTCTTCAGCGTTGGTGGCCGTCTCTCCGACCAAAGTGATTGGAATACTAACCTGATCACAACCACTACCGCCAACTACACCAAAAAAATTAAAGCTGTTCATAATATTAATGTTCTAGCCGGTGTCGAGTACAGAAAAGATCAGAACCAGTGGTTTCAGGCAGATGTTGCAGGTTTCCCAACCTACTTACTGCAATATGCAAGTGCAGGAGCCACAGAAGATAATGCATCCGGCCAATGGACTGCCAGCTCAACTTTTTCACAGTTTGGTAAATTTGGATACGCTTACTTAAGTAAGTATATTTTCAATTATACTGTTCGTCGTGATGGTTCCAGCAGATTTGGAACAAACAACAAATTTGGTGTTTTCCAATCAGCACAGGTAGCCTGGAATATAGACCAGGAGGCATTTCTTAAAAATTCCAAAACCATTTCCGGACTTAAAGTAAGATACTCATTTGGCCAAACAGGAAACGACCAGATTGGCAATGTGCTTTATGCACAGTTATACAGTGCAAGCCGATTGTATGGCGGTAGCTCTGGTATTTTTCCAAGCCAGTTAGGCAACCCTGATCTAAGCTGGGAAACAAGGGAAGAAAGCAATTTGGGGCTTGATTTTTCTCTTTTCAAAAACAGGATAGAGCTAACTGTTGATGCTTACAAAAGAATCAACAAAGACCTGTTACTACCCCGTGCACTGTATAATACAACAGGCTTTTCAAGCGTTCAGCAAAACCTGGGTAAAGTTGAAAACAAAGGAATTGAATTATTGCTATCTGTAATTCCATTTAACAGAGGCTTTAAATGGAAATCATCTTTTAATATTGCCTTCCAGAAAAATAAATTACTTGAATTGTATGATGGGCTTCAAACCCTGCCATCTGATAATTCTATCAGAGTTGGCTCTCCATTGGGATCCTTCTTTACTTCCGAGTGGGCAGGTGTTAACCCGGCATTGGGTCGTGGTATGTGGTATGATATCAATGGCAACATAACATACAACCCTACTGCAGCAGATAGAAAAATTCTTGGTGATATCTATCCTTCCCATTATGGGGGCTGGAATAACACTTTCTCCTACAAGGGTCTTTCTTTAGATGTTTTCTTTCAGTATGAATATGGTCGTGTTAGACAAGATGGACAGTTTCAGCAAATGATGCGTATGGCAGGTGCAACGGTAAACACACTTTTGTATGGATACAATACCCGCTGGCAAAAACCCGGCGATATTGCCCCTACTCCACGAACTGTTAATGGATTAGGCGATATAAATAGTGTAGGCTGGGGTACCGGTACCCGTTATGTATTTAAAACTGATTATATAAGACTGAAACAACTTACCCTGAATTATGACATACCCGCCACTATTTCAAAAAGATTCAACATGGAAAGTGCACGGTTTTATGTTCAGGGCTTGAACTTGTGGACATATACTAAATGGCCAGGCTATGATCCTGAATTTACCGGTGATAATTTTGGAATTCTTCCACAATCAAAAAACATTACTGTTGGCCTGCAAGTCAGATTCTAATTTCAATTGTAAAAAAATTATTTATGAAAAAAATAAATTCGAATTTAATTATAGTGGGACTTTTTACAGGGCTGCTTCTACAGTCTTGCAAAAAACAATTGGATATCCCTTCCCGTAATTCAATTGATGCTTCATTAGCTTTATCTACTAAAGCTGGTATCGAAGGTTCTCTTAACTCTGTATATTCAATTTTAAAGAGAGAATCTTTTTATGGTAGAGATTTATTCTCCATCACCGATGCAATGGCGGATATAACATTTGCTAATGGCCGTTCATCAAGATTACTTGGCGAAAATCGTAATCAAAGTCTTTCCAATATCACTACCGCTTTATGGTCTGGTGCATATGGAGGTATCAATGAAATAAATATTACTCTTGCGGCAATACCCGGAATTGCTGATGCTACCCCATCCGATAAAACAAGATGGGAGGGAGAGTTTAAATTTATGAGAGCTCTCTTTATGTTTGAATTGGTTAAGAACTATGCTTACATCCCTACATTCACCGTCCCTGCACAGGATAAAGGTGGTGTGGTTATTAATCTTCAGGGATTTTCTAACCCAGCTATTGCTGCTGCCTTTCGCCCTTCAAGGGCTACAACGGCTGCCTGTTATGCCCAAATTATGAGTGATCTTTATGCGGCAATTAATCTTTTAGCTAATAACGGTCGGGGTTCATCAACAGGAAGAAACTATGCCAGCAAACATGCTGCATTAGCCTTAAGCTCCAGGGTTAGATTGTACGAAGGCAATTGGGTAAAAGCAGATTCTTTCGCTACTGCCGCTATTACTTTATCTGGAGGTCTGGGAGCAATGAGTACTACCACAAACTATGTTTCTGGTTGGAGAACTGCAGATCATCCGGAAGGTATTTTTCAGGTATGGTATCAAAACATATTAGAAAATATAGGTCAAAACACCTCACTGGCCGCTACACATACAACATTAAGAGCACCGGGCGCACTTTTTGAAACACGGCAGGGCCAGGGTGATTTAATGCCGAATGCCTTCTTACTATCACAGTTAGGTATTTCAGGTTTTCCTGCTGGATTGGCAGCGCCATCACCACCACCGACACTTACTTATAGTAATGATATACGTAACAGGCTTTTTGAATGGGGAGCAAATGCTTCAGGACATTATGTAGAATGTACTAAGTGGCTGGGTAAAAATGGCGGAGCAAACTGGGATAATACGGTTGTATTGCGTTGGGCTGAATTATTTCTGAACAGAGCAGAAGCAAGATATCAGATGGCACAAGAGGCATTAGCCTGGGCCGATTTAAATGTTATCCGCTCTTCGAGGTATGTAGGTTTTGTAGTTCCCGGCGTACAGGATTTTACTGGCCCTGCATTGCTTAATGAAATATTAAGGCAGCGTATGCTTGAGTTTGCATTTGAAGGACATCGTTTTTATGATTTAAAGCGTTATGGACTTACAATTACAAAAACAAATCCTGCTGTTACTTTACCAGCTTCCGATTTCAGATTGTTGCCAAGAATTCCGCTCAACGAAGTTGATGGCAATGTGAACATGGTACAAAACTTTGGTTATTAATAATACAAACAAGAAAAATTACGACATGAAAAAATATTCTTTTCTAGCTTATATAGGACTTGCTTCTTTGCTGCTTACCTCCTGCATCAAAGAAGATATCAAATCGTTTCAGGGTGACCCGGTTATTGAATTTGATGCAACAGTTTTTAATTCAGTAACAGCAGGATACACATATCCCATATTAATAAGAGCTGCGGGGTTTGGCCGTGCAGTTAGTACAGCTTTAGACCCTTCAATAACAAGAACTTCTGCCACAGTAAAATTGAGGGTAAATCTTGTTGGGGCTCAGCGTTCTACAGATGAGGTCTTTACCTATCGGATAATAACCGAGGCTGTTTCCGTTGCTCCTAATGCACTGGCCGTTCTTGGTACTCATTTTTCAATTAGTAATACTTTTACCATACCGGCTAATACAAGTTTTGGAGAAGTAATCATTACGGTGTTGAATACTGGCGTAAGCAGTACGACTCCAAGAGAAGTACATTTGGAACTGGAGGGAAATGGCAAAGTTGGCGCAAGTGCTAACTATAAAAAAGTAGCTATAAGAATTGCTCAGAACTAATTTGTTACCTCCATGGTAATAAGTTATTGTGTTTGTGAATAGTCCTAAAAAGGCTGTCTTAAAAAGACAGCCTTTTTTGTTTCCAGCAGCCGGAAGCTCATTGACTGCAGAGTTATACTGCTCTTATCTTGTATTTCTAAACTTTATGGCTATTTTCTCTATAATTGCTACCCCAGGTATCAGGTTTTTGGCCTTTTTATGCAGCATAATTTAAAATGCTATTGTCCATTAATAGGCCAGAATCAGGTTAGGGGGATAAGAAGGCTCAGGAAAGAAGCAATAATCACAAAAAATTATTACCTTAATTTACTGAAATCACGAATATTTTTTTAATTCAGACAGGACTTGTTTAGACGGTTAGGGTTTACAATCAGCTTATTATGCTCCTACGGAGCCATGCAGAAAACGGGTTTTTCAAAAAAAAAGCGATTTTTTGAATTTTTTGTTAAAGGTTATTTAATTTCATCGTTTCCGGGTCTGGACGGCCCGGACAGGCTTTGATTTCTTATTATATACTAAAACTAAAATGCACATGAGAAAACTGTTCTTACTCCTTGGGGGAGTTGTGTTAATTGCTATGCAGGCATTGGCACAACAACGCATCATCACCGGTAAGGTTACCGATGAAAAAGGCAACCCCGTCGCCAATGTATCAGTACTGGTAAGAGGTACCACTAGCGGTACTACTTCCAAAGTTGATGGCACGTATTCCTTAGAGATTCCTGCAAATGCAAAAGCACTGGTTTTTTCTTCCGTTGACATGAGTCCGGTAGAAATGTCTATTGGTGCCGGCAATGAAGTGAATGCCACCTTGAAAAACGAAGACAGAACAATGTCTGAAGTAGTGGTAACGGCTTTTGGTATTAAAAGAGACAAGAAAACACTGGGCTATGGTGTGTCGCAGGTTAGCGCAGAAGAGCTGACCCGTTCGCACACAACGAACATCACCAACTCACTGGCAGCAAAAGTGCCGGGTGTACGAGTTCAGGGAAGTGGTGGTTCTTTTACCAGTTCCAGTATCCTGATCCGTGGTTTTACCACTTTTTCAGGTTCCAACCAACCGCTCTTTGTTGTCGATGGTATTCCTATTGATAATAGTGGTGGTGGTAGCCCGCTTCAGGCAGGGCCAAGTGTATCCAGCAGAGCTATTGATATTAACCAGGAAGATATTGAAAGCATGAGTGTACTGAAAGGCGCTGCTGCGGCTGTTTTGTATGGTTCAAGAGCAGCAAGTGGAGTTATTCTTATTACCACTAAAAAAGGAAAATCCGGCCAGAAAAATTCTGTCCAGTTCTCCTCTAACTACCAGATTGAAAGTGTAAACCGCACCCCCGACTATCAAAATGAATATGCACAGGGTAACAGTGGTGTTTTCAGCCCAGTTGCACAAACATCCTGGGGTCCCCGCATCACCGGGCAAACAGTTAACAATGCCTACAATCCTGCTAACGATCTTTTTGACAGGACAGAAGTACTGGCCGCTTACCCCAATAATGTTACGGACATTCTTCAACAGGGTATCAACTGGCAAAACAACCTGGCTTTTTCTGGCGGTAACGATAAAAACATGTTCCGTTTTTCGTATGGCTACCTTAGAAACACTGGTGTGATTGCAAAAAATGTATTAACAAGACATAATTTCTCTCTGAACACCAGTTCAAAAGTTAATAATTACCTGACTGTTTCGGTCAGCGCCAATTATGTTAACAATTACTCAACCAGAACACAACAGGGTAACCAATTGAGTAATCCTTTCTTCCGTGGCTGGTTTACTCCCCGCAGTTACGACCTGACCGGGCTTGCATTTGAAGATGCTGTAGGAAATCAGCGTTACCCACTGGGAGAAGACAATCCTTACTGGACTATTAAGCATAACCGCTTTAATGACGAGATCAACCGTTTTATCGGTAACGTTTCCTTCAATTTCAAACTTACCAAATGGTTACAGGCCGATTATAAAATAGGTACCGACGTTTATTCTACCTTCCGCCATGGGTACGACCAGATAGGTGCAAGAGGTGGTGCCAATACTTCTGCTCTACAAGTGGGTGGTATAAGGGAAAATCGTAACAACTACCGCAGCATTAACTCAAATGGTTATTTTACTGTAAATAAAAGATATAAAAGCTGGACCGGAACTGCCATCGTTGGTTCAGAGTTTCAGCAGATATATTCTAATGCAGCTCAGATAGATGGTAAAAATATTATCATCCGTGATTTTGAACAGATCAGTAACACGACCACCTTTAGTCCCGCTCCTTCTTACGGCTCTTCCAAGTCCAGGTTGCTGGGTATCTATGGCGACTTTTCCATTGGTTATAAAAGCATTTTCAATGTGGGCGTAACGTTGCGTAACGACTTCTCTTCTACTTTTAAACCCGATAAAAATTCTTACCTGTACACCGGTTACTCCGGATCAGTTAACATAACAGAGCTTTTCCCAGGCATTAAGGGCAAGATCATTGAAAATATAAAGATCAGGGGTAACTATGCTACGGTGGGTAAAGCCGGTAATGATTTTATTTATTCTACTGATTCTTATTTTGGCGGTGCAGGTTCTTCTGATGGTTTTGGGCCTCAAATTACCTTCCCTTTTAATGGCATCCAGGGCTTCTCTTTAAGTAATGGAGCCGGTAGCGCTGACTTAGGACCTGAGTTTACAGGTAACAAGGAAATCGCCCTCGAACTTTCATTGTTTAAAGGCCGGTTCACCATTGAAGCTACCCGTTATCAGCAAAAATCAAGAAAACTGATCTTCGGTGTTCCAGTATCCGCTACATCCGGTATAACTTCGGTTACTAAGAATGCAGGTAACTTATCCAACAATGGTGTTGAAGTGGGTGTTACTGCCACACCGATCAAATCAAAATCCTTTACCTGGAGTATGAATATTACGTACACCCAGTTCAAAGCCATCGTAGAGAAACTGGAAACAGGTGTAAGCAATATCTTCCTTGGTGGATTTACCACACCTAACGTAAGACTGGTAGTGGGAGATGAGTATGGACAGCTCTATGGTAATGCATACCAGAGAGACCCCAGCAAAGGTAACAAGATCATCGTGGGAGCTAATGGTTTGCCATTGATCACTACAGGTGTTCAAAAAATTGGTAACCCCAATCCAAAATGGGTGGGTGGTTTAACCAATACCTTCACTTATAAAGGACTTTCTTTAGAAGTGCTGCTTGAATACAGAAGCGGAGGTGATCTATACAGCCGTAACATTGCTGACCTGCAACGTAATGGTGTGGCGATTGAAACAGCAGAATTCCCCCGTTATGATGCTGCCGGAGTATTACAAACTCCCTATTTGTTCGATGCTGTATATGCAAATGGACAACCTAACACCACTATGGTATCCGCACAGAACTATTTTGGTAATAATGGTAAATATGCTGCTGCCGAAGGTTTTATTTATAAGACTACCTGGTTCCGTGTAAGAGAAGCTTCTATCAATTATACCGTGCCTTCCAGTGTTTTGCGTAAAACACCTTTTGGCAGCGCTTCTTTGAGTGTATTTGGCAGAAATCTTTTCCTGAGCGCTCCTGATTATCCGCATCTTGATCCTGAACAGAATGCCCTCGGGGTTAGTAATGCACAAGGTCTTGAATTCAATGCCCTGCCACAAACAAGGACGATTGGTGTAGGATTAAAACTTAGCTTCTAATTCAAAAAAATTATTATAATTATGAAACTTAACTTTTTTAAAATAGCCCTTGCCTTTACAGGTGTAGTTGCGCTGGGTTCCTGCAAAAAAATGCTGGATATCAATAAAGACCCTGATCGTATATCCGACAGCAATAGCCCGATCACGCAGCTGCTTACTTCGGCCCAGGTAAATATAGGTTTTACAGCAGGCAGTGATCTATACCGTAATACTACCCTGATCATCCAACAAATGTCAGGTGGGGCATCACAGCCCAACCAGACCTATGAGTATGGACGATATAATATTACCGGAAGTGATCTGAATAATCTTTGGTCAAGTATTTATGCCACTACTTTGAGTGACCTGGAGCTCATCATTAAGAATGGCGGTGCCAGCCCACATTTTGTAGGTGTTGCAAAGATTCTCAAGGCTTTTACTTTTCACCAGATAGTTGATACCTGGGGCGATGTGCCTTACAGCGCTACCCAGCAGTTATCAGCCAACACACAGCCTGCCTATGATGATGATGCTACTATTTATCCAAAGCTCATTACTTTACTTGCAGAAGCGGTTACAGATATGAATGCCGGAGCCAGCGCCCTTTCACCTGGTGTAGCTTCTGTAATGTATACCAATCTCGTCTGGGCCACTGCCCGCCCGTTCTGGATCAAACTGGCGAATACACTCCGCCTGCGCTTATTGATCCACTACAGCAAAAGAGATCCTGCATTTTGTGTAGCACAGATCACGGCCCTGGTCAATACTCCCGGTATCACTTTCATGACATCCAATGCTGATAGTTACCAGATGACTTTTTACAATATAGCTAACCAGCGTAATTCTATTTCTGCATTTGAAGTTAGCCGTCCCAATTATTTGTTTGCTGACAGAAAGATGGTGGAAATGATGAACGCCAAAGCTGATCCGCGCAGAGCTACTTATTTCACACTTTTCCCCTATATTGACTTTGTACCATTCGCTTTGAATACATCGGCAGCATCAACTGGAAATACATTAACCTATTCTTCAGTTACTGGTGTAGTTGTTGGCGCCACAGTTACCGGAGCTGGTATTCCACCGCATACCATTGTTAAAACCATTGTAGGCAATGTAATAACCGTTAATGATGATGAAACTCCAGGATATGCTTTACCTGCTATTGCGGCCGGTACTTCAATAACCTTTCAGCAGGTATATAGAACAGTTAGTGCTGCAAAAATACCATTAGCTCCGAATAATAATTATAGCCGCATTCATACCTTCCTGCGTGGTGCCCTAACAACAGCTCCCGTAGGTACTAACTCTGGTGTTTATAGTGGCGCGGCTCTTCAGCGTTTACTGCCTTATGCGGAGTATTGTTTTATCCGTGCAGAAGCTGCATTGATGGGCGCTCCGGGCAGTGCACAAACTTTCTTTACAGATGGTATCACCGCCTCAATGACAGAAGCTGGTGTATCCGGTCCAAATATTACGACCTACCTTACTGCCAATGGAACATTAACCGGTACCAATGCACAAAGACTACAGCAGATCATTGAAGAGAAATATATAGCCCTCTTTGGTGTATCGGGCGAACCCTGGGCAGACTGGAGAAGAACAGGTTATCCTGCCCTGACTCCAGCCGTCAATGGTATTACCTCTGCAATACCCAGAACGTTTTTCTATCCGCAATCAGAAATTGACCTTAACCCAAGCAATCCTGGTCAAAAAGCCGCTTCTTTGCAGGATAGAGTATTTTGGGATAATTAATTTGAACTCACTTATTCGATACAATAAAAAACCCGCCTTATGCGGGTTTTTTTATTGCGCTATCCTTTTAAAATTATTTCCTGACTTCTGCCAGCTTTTCTTCCAGTGCCGCACCTCTTAATTTTTCTGCAATGATCTTTCCGGATCTACTCCTATACGGTGCTACTATAGCTTATACAAATCTGGTAGTTGATTACTATATCTGTATAAATTACAAATATGCAACCCTGTCATGCAGAATTACTGATAAAAAAATATAGCCGTCAGTTCCGGGCCTTAGCCATTGTGGGGCCACGGCTAAGCGGCAAAACAGCGGTAGTGAAAAAAGTGTTTTCAAAAAAGCCCTATGTATCGCTTGAAGACCCGGATGAAAGAATGCTGGCTACCATTGATCCCCGTGCCTTTCTTAACCGGTATAAAAAAGGGGCTGTTATTGACGAAGCACAAAGGGCTCCTGCGTTATTCAGCTATATGCAGGGAATTTTAGATACAGTAAAAACTGATGGCTTTTATATACTGACCGGTAGCAATAACTTTCTGTTACAGCAATCCATTTCACAATCATTGGCAGGCCGTATAGGTTATATAGATTTGTTACCACTATGCTACAGGGAAATTCTTCAATTTGGACAAATAAATTATACCACCAGCGAACTTATCAGGAATGGTGGTTATCCAGAAATATATGATAAGAAAAGGCACCCCGGCATCTGGTATCCTTCTTATATCTGTACCTATATTGAAAGGGACCTAAAACTCTTACGGAATATTGGTAATACTATTTTGTTCAACCGTTTTTTACAATTATGTGCCGGCAGAGTTGGCCAGCAGTTAAACATAGCCGCCCTGAGTATTGAAAGCGAAGTAGATGTAAAAACTTCACAGTCCTGGTTAGGCATATTGCAAAGCAGCTATATCATAATGCTATTGCCACCGCACTTTAAAAATTATAATAAAAGAGTGGTTAAAACCCCAAAGTTATATTTTCTGGATACAGGGCTTGCCTGTTCTCTGCTGGGCATAAGAAAAGACGCAGAGCTTCAAAATTCTCATTTCCGGGGGCCCTTGTTTGAAAATTTTGTTTTGCTTGAAATACTCAAACAAAAGCATAATACCGGTTCGCAAGCGTTGTTATACTACTGGAAAGAAAATAATGGCCTTGAAATTGACCTGCTGATTGATACCGGAAAGAAAATAATTCCTGTAGAAATCAAAGCCGCCCAGACATTTAATGATTTCTATTTTAAAAACATCTTTCATTGGAATAAGATAAGCGATAACAAGGGTGGTATTGTAGTGTACGATGGTGAAAACAATAGTACACTATCCGGCAACTATTTAACTACTAAGTGGAAGGATTTACAATTGAAGTTTTAAAATTATTTCAAGACTTCTGCCAGCTTTTCTTCCAGTGCCGAACCTCTTAATTTCTCTGCAATGATCTTCCCTTCCGGGTCCATCAATATATTATAAGGTATCCCTGTTTGCCCAAAACCATAAAGATTCACAACGGGGCTATTCCATTCCAGGAGGTCGCTTACCTGGGTCCAGGCCAGTTGATCATCCATTACCGCTTTCAGCCATTTATCTTTTTGTCCCGGGCGATCCAGCGAAACACCAAGTATGGTAAAATTTTTACCCTTGAATTTATTGTATGCTGCTACCACATTGGGGTTTTCCTGCCGGCACGGTCTGCACCAGCTGGCCCAGAAATCCACCAGCACATACTTACCTCTAAAGGAACTCAACTTTATTTCTTTACCATTTGCATCTGGTAAAGCAAAATCAGGTGCGACAGAACCTACCCAACCAACCAGGGTGCTCTTTATAGCTGCTAACCGGGTATGGGTAGGGAATTTGGTAGCCAGATCATCTACAATTTTTTTCACTTCGGCTTCGGAAAGTCCTGGTAACTGGTATCCGGGTACGTTGGCGGTTGACTGGTAATAGCCCAGTATAAACATGGTCAAAGACGGGTTATTGGATTGCTGTAAAGAAGATTGCACTAAGTTTTTTGCATCGGCCGCTACCTGCATCCGCTGTTGCTGCATAGCCAGGATAGCACTGTCAGAAGCGCTGGCTTTTTGAAGGCTATCACTTAACTGATCAGTAAAATAAATAGCCTGCAGTTTACTATTGAAGGCAAACATAAAATCTTTCATTTGCGTGCTGGCAGCCGAACCCTTCACTTCATATTTCTCCGGAAATTCTTTGTTGTCTTTACTAAAACTAACATCGACCGTTATTTTATTGACATCGTTAATAACAGCAGCAAAAGGATAACCGCTTTTATCAAGACGCAGATTAAATACACAGGCTTCAGCAGTCCCGGACTGCAGTAAATAGTTGCCGTCCTTACCTACTTTAGCAGAATCCACAAGCACTCCCTGTTCGGTTCCCATCTCCAGTTTTTCCAGGTAGATCATGACCGCTGAATTATTGGTGATCGTACCGCTTACTTGAAATGCTTTTTCCGTTGCTTTCTCTTTACAGGAAGCAAACCCGATAAGCACTATTCCGATTACAGTAATTTTCTTCATATTATGATTTTAATTTCTCCAATAATAGTTCATTCGTCATCTTAGGGTCCGCCTTGCCCTTTGATTGTTTCATCACCTCTCCTACAAACAAGGCAAGCAAACCCTTTTTGCCTTTTTTATATTCTGTGACCTTACCAGCAAATTTCTCCAATACCGCATCAATGATCGGTCCGATATCCGACACAGCCGATTGCTGGCGCAGGTTTTTCTCCGCTGCTAAATCTCCGGGGTTTTTAGTTGGGTTTTTCAGCAGTTCAGCAAAAAGTTTTGTTGATGCTGCTGAAAAACTGATCATACCAGTATCCACCAGGTCAATTACGGCAGCTATTTGTTTCGCTGATAGCGGAAACGCTGTTATCTCTTTATTGTTTTCATTCAACCAGGATTTAACAGGGCCAATCATCCAGTTGGCGGCGGCTTTGGGCCTCATCCCCGGCCCTTCTCCACTTTCTGGAGAAGGGAGAAAAGAAATCACCTGTTCAAAATAATCTGAAAAGGCTTTTTCTTCCGTGAGTACTGTAGCATCATATACTGAGAGTTTGAGTTCGGTTATATATTTTCTTATTCTTTCTTCCGGCAATGCAGGGATACTTGCAAGGATGCTTTCAATAAATGCATCCTGCAAATGGAAAGGAGTAAGATCGGGTTCAGGAAAATAGCGATAGTCATCCGCATCCTCCTTATCCCGGATGGCCACCGTCGTTCCGTTATTCGCATCAAAACTTCTTGTTTGCTGGATAATGGTTCCGCTTTTTTCCAGTATATCAATCAGCCTTTTTGCTTCCACTTCAATAGCTCTTTTCACATTCCGGATCGAATTGAGGTTTTTTACTTCAACCCTTGTACCGAGTTTATGATCGCCTTTTATACGAACAGAGATATTGGCATCACAACGAAGGCTTCCTTCTTCCATATTGCCATCGCAAATTTCCAGGTAGCGGACCAGTTTCCTGATCTCTGTCAAATATGTAAAAGCTTCCTCCGAACTCCGGAGATCGGGTTCCGTAACAATCTCCACAAGTGGAGTACCCGCCCGGTTATAATCAATGCTGGTATTTTCCTCATCCACATCGTGCAAACTTTTCCCGGCATCTTCTTCCATATGAATACGGTTAAGCCGTATATTTTTTTCAATAGCAACTCCATCGGGGGAGCTGGTTTTAATTTTCACAAACCCTCCTGCACAGATCGGTGTTGTATGTTGTGAAACCTGGTAGCCCTTGGGCAGGTCAGGATAAAAATAATTTTTCCGGGCAAAATAGTTTTGTTTTTCAATGGTAGAATGGCAGGCCAGTCCCATTTTGATCGCATACTCAATGGCCTTCCTGTTCATCTTTGGCAATGTGCCGGGATGACCCAGGGTAATAGGGCTTACCTGCGTGTTCGGCGCTGCTCCGTAAGCAATACTGTCGCCGCAAAATAGTTTGCTCCGGGTTTGTAGTTGCGCATGCACTTCCAGCCCTATTACTATTTCGTATTCGTTTTGTTCCGGCATAATGTAGATCCACCCGGATCACCAAAAGGCGATCCATATGGAGAATGGCGGCAAAAATAACCCATTTAATGCAGAGCGTGGTAATGGGGATCCGTTAAAAAAATGCCCCCCGTTTATTATAAACGAGGGGCATGCGACACAGGAGAAACAATTATTAATCTGATCAGAGATCGGCTGTCTTTATTTTGCGGGGCATTTTCACTTCGATGCTTTGAGTTTTACCCGACCGCTGCAGTTTGACCATGATAGAGACTTTTTCTTTACTCTCTTTGATCATTTTTACCATATCATCAGTACTGTTGACCGCTTTGCCATCCACTTCTGTTAAAATATCTTCTTCTTTAATCCCGGCTTTGGCCGCATTGCTTTCCTCATCTACTTCGATCACTTTAACCCCCTTCCCATCATCGGTATCCTGAACAGATAAGCCCAGTTTGGGTGTACCGCCAGACCAGCTCCAATTTTGCCCATTAGGAGAGAAAGCCCGGGGAGTAGCCAGTGTACGGGGCATTATTTTTTCAAAATCCATATTGCCCAGGTCCATAGAATGATTCTGCACTTTCCATTTGGTCAGTTCAGAACTAGCTGTTTGTTCTTTTTTATCCCGCAGGTAGGTTACTGTTACTTTATCACCCGGTTTATGCGCCTTGATCGCTGCTGAAAGATCATCCGGGTTTTCTATTTTTTTGTCTCCTACTTTGGTGATGATATCCCCTTCTTTTAATCCCATTTTTTCAGCGGCACCTTCTTTGGTGATAGAATTTATTTCTGCTCCCTGCTCTGCTTTTTCGGTAGTAACACCCAGCATTGCCCGGTTGGCATCCTCACCAAAAAAAGTAAAATTATCTTCGCCACCGGTACTCCAGGTGCTTTTAACACCGGGAACACGTGCCAGGAAGTCCATGTTCTTTAATTTACTAAGCCGTACGGTAATATCGCCATCCTTGTCTTTGTATTCATCCAGCGGTTTCCCGTTGATGGTCACTTTATCACCATTGATTTCCACCGTTACTTTTTGATCTTTTTCGGATTTACGGGTAATGATAATCTGCTGAACATCCTTTTTTTCTTTTACTTCCTTCTCCTCGTTCTGGGCCAGCAGAGAGACAGGTGCCAGCAAGGCTGCCGCAGCAACAAAAGCAGCAAATTTTGACCAGTTCTTTTCCATTTGATTTGTTTTTATAATTTATCTACGTTGAGTTTCGTAGGCCAAATATAATGAGATTTTCTGAAATACGAAATGTTTCGGAAATGTTAAAAGCCGGGTCAATTTTAAAGGGTCTTTTTAGGGGATGAACGGGTACCTGGCTTCATAGGTCCTGGCCAGGTGTTCGTCTACTAGTTCCTCCCCGATATATTGCATACCACATTTCTCCAGCACTCTCAAGGAGGCGATATTTTGGGACATAGCCCTGCCTACAATGCGGGGAAGGCTCAACTTCTCAAATCCATATTTCAGACAGGCCCAGGCAGCTTCAGTAGCATAGCCCTTACCCCAGGCTTTTTTCATAAAGCGATAGCCCAGATCGATCTCGTTACGTTCGGGTCTTGCTTTTAGTCCGCACCACCCGATGAATCCGATAGCTATCGGATCCAGGTCGGCTTTTACATGTACTGCCCAGCGGCCATGATTATAAAGTGCATATTGTGGAAGGATAACCTGTTCCAATATTTGTTTTGCATGATCCAAATCCCGGACGGGATCACCGGTATAGCGGGTAACATCAGGGTCTAGATTCAATTCATATACCAATGGCGCATCGGCCAGGGTGAATGTGCGGAGCACCAGGCGTTCTGTTTCGATAATACTATTCATGTGTAACGCTTGCTGGTATTTTTACTAACCCGAAAGTGGTATTGTGGGGTAATTATAAAAGTGCATTTTTGAACTACTATTATACCAGCACCTATCACCAACTTTTATGGTTTATATAATTTCCGCTATCTCTATTGTTATATGTATTGCTGTTATCATTTGGGGCCTGCGGATCTTAAAAGAAAGCCGTAAAATGGTTCCCAAAAAGAAAGATGCGGAAGATGACGATGAAATACAATTTTAAAGCTTCTTCCTTTACAATAATTTCTTAACGGCTTCGATCACCTGCTTCAGGTTCCCCGCTTCCTGTCCACCAGCTGTAGCCAGTGTTTTTTGGCCACCACCACCGCCTTTAATTAATGGTGCCACATATTCTTTGATAATCTTATCTGCATCGAGCCCTTTGGCTGCCACAACCGTATCAGAGATACCAACGGCCACGAATGGTTTGCCACCAAGATTGACACAAAGTACTGCCACATGGTCCCGGAGATGGTTCTTCAGATCGAAGCACAATTTTTTCAGGGCATCTGCATTGCTCACTTCAATAATATCACCGATAAAATTCACACCATTGATGATCTCATCTTTTTGGAGTAATTCATTGCGGATACCAACCAGCTGCCTGGCTTCCATAGAATCCACATGCTTTTTCAGCTCTGCATTTTCAGCCTGCAGGTTTTCGATGGCCTTCTGAATATCTTTTGGGTTTTTCAGGACCTCCTTCAGGTTGCTGAGCAAACTAAATTGCCCGTTGATATATTCTTCTGCCTGTTGACCACAAACAGCTTCTACCCGGCGCACACCGGCCGCTACAGCCAATTCGCTGGTCAATTTAAATAAACCCAGTTCCCCGGTAGCACCCACATGTGTGCCACCACATAATTCTACTGAATAGTCAGGATCGATAATGACTACCCGCACCACATGACCATATTTTTCGCCAAACAGGGCCATGGCTCCGAGTTGCATTGCTTCGTCCTTCGACATGGATTTAGTGACCACGGGAATATTAGCCCGTATCTTTTCATTGACCAGGGCTTCCACCCTGGCGATCTCTTCATCCGTTACTTTGGCAAAATGAGAAAAGTCAAAGCGGAGATGTTCTTCGTTTACCAGGGATCCTTTCTGCGCCACATGAGTTCCCAATACATTTCTCAAAGCGGCATGCAGTAAATGAGTGGCCGAGTGATGCAGTTCAGTATTCTTTCTTTTTGATGCATCTACTTTAGCGATCACTTCACCGGACAGATCAGCAGGTATGGATTCAACAAAATGGATGCTGAGGTCGTTGTCCTTTTTGGTATCAACGATGGTGAATGGTGATTGGCCAATGATCAATGTGCCCCGGTCGCCAACTTGTCCTCCACTTTCCGCATAGAAAGGTGTAGTATCTAAAACGATTTGGTATAATTCTTTGCCTTTGGCTTTTACTTTCCGGTATTTTAAAATGGAAGCTTTAGCTTCTAATGAGTCGTAACCGACGAATTTGCCGGAACCTTGTTTTAGAATGATCCAGTCTTCCGCATCAATAGTGCCGGCAGCACGACTACGATTTTTTTGTTGTTGCATTTCAATCTCAAATCCTTTCATATCAACAGACCAGCCAATCTCCTTTGCCATTAACTCTGTTAAATCAATCGGGAACCCATAAGTGTCACTAAGTTCAAATGCAATTTCTCCTGCTATCTTCTTTTGCTTTACTTGCTCTTTATATTTCTCTTTTATAAAAATTGCTTCTCCTACACCAGCTTCAGCTTCTATTTGTACAACTCCATCACCAAGAAAAGCTATTTCAGTAGTGTATTCTTTGAATTTTTTTATCCCAGAAGAAAGTGTTCTTAAAAAAGCATCCTCTTCTTCTTTCACCACTTTACTTACAAAATCAACCTGCTTCTGTAATTCAGGAAATATATTTTCAAATTGCTTTGCCAGGACTGGTACTAACTGTGCAAGCAATGGCTGCTTATAATCCAGGTAAGAATAATAATAACGAACGGCCCGGCGGAGAATACGGCGTATCACATAACCGGCCCCGGTGTTGGATGGCAACTGTCCATCTGCAATTGTAAAACTAATCGCCCGGATATGATCTGCAATTACACGGAAAGCAATAGCTTCTTTGCTATCTCTGTAATCATATTTTTTGCCGGTAATTTTTATTGTTGCGGCAATGGTACCGGCAAAAATATCCGTATCGTAATTACTTTGTTTGCCCTGTATCACTCTCACCAAACGCTCTAATCCCATTCCTGTATCTACATGTTTGGCCGGTAAAGACTCCAGGCTACCTTCTTTTTTACGATTGAACTGGATAAATACATTATTCCATATTTCGATCACCTGCGGATGGTCATTGTTCACCAGGGTATTGCCTGCAATGGCCTTTATCTCTTCATCATTTCTGCAGTCCACATGTATCTCCGTGCAGGGGCCACAAGGACCGGTATCGCCCATTTCCCAGAAATTATCTTTTTTATTACCCAATAAGATTCGGTCTTCAGCCACATATTTTTTCCATTCGTTGAAGGCTTCTTCATCTTTGGGTAATCTTTCTTTGGTATCTCCTTCAAAAATGGTAACGTATAATTTATCCTTATCTAATTTATAAATCTCTGTCAATAATTCCCAGCTCCATTGGATAGCTTCTTTTTTAAAGTAATCGCCAAAGCTCCAGTTGCCCAGCATTTCAAACATGGTATGGTGATAGGTATCCACCCCCACTTCTTCCAGGTCATTATGCTTTCCACTTACACGTAAACATTTCTGGGTATCGGCCACCCTGCCATAAGGCGGTACTTTATTATCCAGAAAGTAATCCTTAAACTGGTTCATACCCGCATTGGTAAACATGAGGGTCGGGTCATTTTTCACCACGATCGGGGCAGAAGGCACTATAGTATGCGCCTTTGAACTGAAAAAATCCATAAAAGCCTGTCGTATATCTGCGCTGCTCATCATAATTGCTGCTGTGATTGGGTTGATTTTTGCTATTTAACGGGCTATATTTGTCAGCCCTGCAAACGGGGCCAGCCTTCGCTTCACAACTTAGGCCAGAGACGCTAAGGTAAATTATTCGGATCGCATTTACAGCCCGGAACAGGTTTAAGGCCCTCTTCATGAAGAAAATAAAATATTACTATAATACCAATACGCTCCGCTACGAAAAGGTGGAAACACCCCTGCGGGTAAAGTTGCTGCGGGTTTTTGGTTTTATTGCCGCCGCCCTGGTTACCGCCGCCCTTATTTCCTATGTCGCTTTTCAATTTATCGGTTCTCCTAAAGAAAAAATACTGGCTCAGCAGAATAAAGGCCTTAAGGACAATTACCAGGATCTGGAAAATGATCTGAAATCGGTACAACAGCAAATGAAAGAACTGGAGAAAAGAGATAATGATGTATACCGCGCCATTTTTGAAGCTAACCCCATACCCGATAGTGCCCGGGCCAAAGAGCTGGAGGATAAAAAAGAAGTAGCAACGGTAGAAAAAATAAAAGATAACCAACTGGCAGCATCCATCAGGGCTACCCTCGATAACCTGGGAAACCGGATCGCCGCCCAGAAAAAATCGTATGGTGAAGTGGACGAGCTGGTAAATAACAAAGAAAAACTTTTGTCACACACACCGGCCATTCAACCGGTCAGTAATAAAGACCTGAGCCGCATTGCATCCGGGTTCGGCTCCCGCATTGACCCGGTATATAAAACAGTGAAGTTTCACTACGGATTGGATTTTGCAGCTCCGCAGGGTACACCTATTTATGCTACGGCAGATGGTACGGTCATAACTGCGGGGAGTACCGGTAATGGCTATGGCAACCATGTTATCATTAATCATGGGTATGGCTATGAAACTTTATATGGTCATATGGTAAGAGTGAAATCAAATAGCGGCCAGGTAGTAAAAAGAGGAGAAGTGATTGGATGGGTAGGCAGTACCGGTAAATCCACGGGCCCGCATTGCCATTATGAGGTCCGTAAGTACGGCGATAAAATTGACCCGATCTATTTCTTCTATAATGATCTTACACCTGCACAGTTTGACCTGCTATTAAAAAAAGCGGCTGCCAGTAACCAAAGTTTGGATTAGAGAAAAGCTGCGATTGGCTAGTTATGAGTTACGAGGAATAGCTTATCAAAGCAGGGTTCACCTCGTAACTCGCGGCTCACAACTCATTACTTACTAATTTTCCACACTATACTTTTACTGCATGTCAGGTGTATTAGCATCGTATCTTTACAACGCATGGGAAAGTCCATATCACAAATAACATTTGATTTTGCACCGATAGAGGAAACTAAAGATACTCCGGCCATTACTTTATCCGTTACAGAAGAAGAAAAAGTAACAATGGAGGAAAATAAAGAACCGGTACCCAGCAAAGAAGAAGAGAATGAAGAGATCATTCCATCTGCAGCGCCAGGTAAGCGGGGCCGTAAATCATTAAAAGAAATCGCCCTTAGCGCCGATTTGATACAGGTACCCGAGGACGATATCCTTTTTAAAAAGCAATATTATTCAATCGGGGAAGTGGCCGGGATGTTCCGGGAAAATCAATCCCTGATCCGTTACTGGGAAACTGAATTTGACATCCTGCAACCCCGGAAAAACAGGAAGGGCGACCGTTTCTTCCGCCCGGTAGATATTAAGAACCTGGTCATGATCTATGACTTGCTCCGCCGCCGGAAATTCACCATTGAAGGGGCCAAGGATTACCTGAAAAGGAACAAAAAGGCCGACGAGAAATTTGTGATGATCCAGTCGCTGGAAAAGATTAAAGGGTTTTTGCTGGAGCTGAAAGCCAGTTTGTGAGCTAGTGGGGTCTGGGGGAGTGGCTAGTGGGAAATACACAATCAGCATTATAGGCTTGCGAAGAGTAACCCCCACTCGCAACTAGCCAAACCCCACTCCCTGATTTGCAACTTTTACAGCCCTTGTTTCATCTTTTGACTGCGCCCCCGCCTGACCACAATAAAATTTGAAGGATGGCGGGCAGGCTTTTACATTTGCCATCTATTTATTATTACATCATGAAGAGATTTACGCTTATTGTTGCCGTTATCCTGTTTTTGAGCCAGGTTTCCATTGCTCAGCACCCCTATGAAGTATTAGTGGAACGTCCCAACGAAAAAACATTAAAAGGCATTATTTCACGGGAAGTATTGCAAAACGATACTTCGTTTAAATGGTATGCCAGCAATCTAAAGGGTTATACTCCCAACAGTTTGGCGGTGGAAGGTTTAAAGAAAAATAAAGATTCTGTCCAGTTGCTCGTCTTCATGGGTACCTGGTGCGAGGATTCACATTTTATTATCCCTAAATTTTATTCCCTGCTGGATGCGGCGGGCTTTTCTACAGATAAGGTAACATTGATCGGTGTTGACCGGGAAAAGAAAACGCTTAGTCATTTGACCGAAGCCCTGAACATTAAAAATGTACCAACGATCATGGTGATGAAAAACGGGAAAGAAATGGGGCGGGTAGTTGAATATGGTAAGTATGGCCTATTTGATAAAGAACTGGGCGAGATCCTGGTAGCTATTCAATAAATCAGCCGGATATTTTTCACGACAAGTCTCTTATTCAGCGTCTTTTCCAAGGATACGAATATCCGCACTGGCTCCCGCTATTTGAACTTCCTTCGCTTCCAGGAGTTTTAATGTCTCCAGGTTGATCGCCTGTTTGATCTCATTAAATTCTTTGATCGTCAAAGGAGCAGTATAATAATCTGCATGAATGATAAAAGCTTTGCCTGTTATTTCTTCCAGTAATACATTGGACTCTTCCACTCCCGGCTTGTTGAGTAGGGTTGTAATACCTGCCAATACGGATTCCAGTTTAGCAGCAGGTGTCTGCAGGGCAAGCTCCAGTTTTATATCGCCCCTTCGCTGAGTTCTGTTAGAAAGATTATCCAGCACACTATCCACCATTTGTTTGTTGGGAACACTGACCCAGGTTTTATGTTCGGACCGGATCCGGGTACTTCGTAAGCCAATTCTCTCCACGGTTCCCGTTACATTTTGCACTTTCACCAAATCACCGGTCGTAAAGGGCTTATCAAAAAAAATAATAAAGGAGGCGATCAGGTTTTCAAGGCTTTCCCGCAGGGCTAGTGCAATACCGGCACCTACGATGCTCAGGCCCGTGATCAGGCTTGCTACGTTCAGGTCAAAAGCATAGTTCAGTACCATCATTCCACCGATAATAGCGATAACGACTTTAAAAAAGTCCCGGAAAAAAATAATTAGCTGGTTATCTGACTGGCTCGGTGTGAGGTCAGCTTTTTTCTCCAGTATCGTTGCAATAAAATCAATGATACGGAGCAAGAGCCAGATAAAGGAAATAATAAGAACGATAGTTGCAATACAAAGTATGATCTGCTTTACACTGTATTTATACAGCTCTACATTCAATACGGTTGGGAAATTCAGTTTGTGCAAACTGACAATAGCGACGAGAATCAACAGGAAGAAACCCAGCGGTTCTATCAGCAGGTGGATAAATGATTTCTTGTCAACGTCTTTCCAGATCTTGTTGACCAGCCTGAACAGGAGCCCGGCCAGGTAGCGGGAAATAAACCGTTTCAGCAGGACGACAGATAGAAGAACACCGGCAACAATTAAATAACTCTTCACCGTATTATCCAGCCAAACCTGTTCAAGAAAATCATTCATGCTCCAAAAATATCGAATAAACCAAAACGGTGAAGGATGAATCAGCGGAAGGAGTAAATATCAATAGTGCCATTTTTTAGCGCATATAACCGGGAAGAACTGAAGTTAAACGCTTTGCTCCGCCAGATCTCTTCCGGCATTTTCCATTCATCCACCCGGAAAGAGGCGATCTCATAGCGAAACAGAGTATCGGCCCGGGAGCCAAATATATACTTACCGGTGACTTTAAAGTTTTGCCAGTGATCGATCATGATATTGTTCTTCAGGGCCCCGAAATAATCAAACACATATACCCCGTAAACAGAATCATAGACATACACATACCGGTTCTCATCAAATATCTTTATCGGGGAGGGGGCTGCTCCCAACAACAAGCGAAAGTCAGGTGTTTCCTGCAGCAGCTTTCCATCCTCATCCACTTTCTTGAGTTTGTTCTCTATCTCATCGTATACCCAGATCTTATTATCATATGATTGACCAATGGCTTTGGCCTGGAAAATGTTTTCCTTGCGAAGGTCAATACTGTTTACCGCATTCAGGAAACGGTCCAGCATGACCACGGTTGTAAAATCCCGGTAATACAATAATACTTTCAGAGGATTTGACACATCGATAAGGGTAGCTTGCCCGAATTTTTTTACATCGTTGTAAATAGCTACCGAGTCACCATTGGCATTGAATTTTTTTATTTGATTCCGGCTGTTGAGGATATATATATTATCGAGATTGTCAACTGTAAATTCAACAATATCCCCTTTCAGGGTCTTGATCAGGCGGAAACTGGTATCAGCCTGTGCGAGGCCTGAAGCAGGTAACCATAACAAAAGCCACGCTATGTACAGCAGTCTCTTCATTTAATTCCGGATTATTTTATGTTCCTTCCCCTGGTAGGATTTCAGTTCCATTTTATCTCCATCAAATACCGCATAAGTAAAATACAGTATCCAGTCACCCAGGTTGATGTAACGGCTCACCTCATTCAGACGATAATCAATCGCCAGGTGTCTATGTCCAAACACAAAAAAATCGATCTTTTTTTCTTTCAACACCTCTTTGCTGTAAATAATGAGCCATTCTTTCTCTTCCCCAAGGAAAACCTCTTCCTGCAGACCCGCCGCCCGGCTTCTCCGGCTCATATAATTAGCTATCCCGATCCCCAGGATGGGTGGAAAAATGCCAAAAAGCCATTTGCTCAACGGGTTCCGGAACACTTTTTTTAACCGCTTATAACCATGATCCCCGGGCCCGAGGCCATCTCCATGCCCTATTAAAAATTTTTTCCCGTTGCGCTCCAGCTCTTCTGGTTTGAAGTAAACCGGGATATGCAGCTCTTTTTGAAAATAATCTTTCATCCACATATCATGATTACCCACAAAAAAATGGATCGCAATACCTGCATCAGTCAGCTCACCCAGTTTGCCCAGCAACCGAACATATCCTTTGGGAACTACTTTGCGATACTCATACCAGAAATCAAACATATCTCCGACAATAAAAATTTCTGCTGCGTCCTGTTTAATCTCATCAAGAAATTGTACAAGCAACCGTTCTCTTTCGAGGCTGCTGGCATGATCGGGTGCACCGAGGTGGAAATCGGAGAGAAAATATATTTTACGGGTCACAGGTAAATTTTCAGAGACAATTCAAAAATGACTGACTTATTTGGAATAGAGCATATAACTTCCTTCTATAAAACCACTGCCTCTTTTATCCCAAACCCTGAATGAGACCATGAAAGAGGTTGGAGGAGCTCCTTCTTTCAATTTTAACGAAGCAGATAAATAGATTGATTTGGCGTCTTTAGCAGGTATCCCTTCGTTATATTGCTGAAACAGGTCGGCTTCATCCACCAGCACTTCCCCGCTTTCGGAAGTAATTTTTTCTGAAGCACCCAATAAAACTTTACCCTTTTCTTCTACCCAACCACTTTCAACCTTCAATTGCATTTTTATCGGTCCTTTAAAATCAACAAAATTATCATCCGGTACTTGTTGGCCGTTTTCAAGGAGCAGGTAAGCTTTATCGACCCTTACGCCACTTGCATTTAACTGAATATTATTATAGATCCTGGCTCCATCTTTTACTTTAGCAGTACCCGAAACATCGTCTTTATTTCCGCCGACTGAACAACTAAACTCACAGGATTGCAGCAACAGGGACAGGCTGCACAAGAAAACAAATAAAAAGAATTTCATATTTTATAAATTAATGAAAAATATTAATTACCTGCTATAAATTCAACATAGTTTGTGAGCTGCATATGAAAGTCTGCTATAGCAGGGACAAATACAATTATTTTTACTTTTTACCCAGGTATTCTAACATATCGCCGGAAGCGATCGCTGTTTTACCGGTCACTTCCCCGTTATACCAGTATATCCAGGCAGGAGTAATTTCCACGTTAATGTGTACTTGAGCAATTTCCCTGCGGTATAATTGTATTTCATCCGCTTCCACGGACACCCCTTCGTAATCATCCAGCTGGCCAATGGCCCAGGAGAATTCATGTTCATTTTTAGCCTGGTAGAGTTCCCCCACGATATAGCTATCTTCTTCTGTAGAGATCCCTGCGGGATAGCTACCCATATCGTAGAGCTTACCCTTTACTTTTGCTTCGCCAATGAATTTAAAAAAACGACTGATATATTCATATACCGGGCTGTGAAAGCCGCGACGTAGTGAGCCGTACACAAATAAATGGTAGATACCGGGATTTGTCATGGTATAAAGATAAGCTAAGAGTTTAAAAAATAAAAAGAGGGTACTAGCATACTAAGAAAGAAATCCCGAAGCTGCTTAATGAAGTATTTATGCTACTATTTTTTTATACTCAGGCTTCGATAAGAAATACATACACTTCTTTGGGACCATGTACACCCACCACCAGGGTTTTTTCAATATCTGCTGTGCGGCTGGGGCCGGTAGCAAAAGTGATCAGGGAAGGGAGGCTATTGCCATATTTATCTTTGGCTTTTTGCAATGCATCTTTGAGATCATACACCAACTGGCTGGTATATGCAACACAAATATGAATAGGTGCATACACACTGGCCGTCCGCCCCTTGGCTTGTGCAGAACTCATTACAATACTTCCGGTTCTTGCTACAAGGCTTTCGCAACCAGTAATCGATACATCGCAACCCGCCAGGTCAGTTTGCATAAACCGGTCGGCTAATTGTGCCGCAACCGGTGCAACCAGTTTTTCTTCCACGCAAAATACTTTTTCCCAATTCTGTTTTTTGACGAGGCTGCTTAATTGAAAAGCAAATTCCTGCTGGTTGATACAATAGATAAACTTCCCCTGGAGTTTGGTAAACTGTTCGGCAAATTCCACTTCCGCCTCCTGTTCCAATGGTTGAAACACCGATTGATTACCTTCGCTCTGCGGAAAAGGCAAAGGCGTTGAGTGACTCAACGCCTTGCGGATCTTTTTCAGAATATTTTCCTTGGAAGGGGAAACGTTCATGATTCGTTATTAAATAGATGGGGCTAAACCGATCGTACCTGTTTGCTTACCCGTTGCTTCTTCGTCTTCCTTTTTAGGGGCAGCTTCTGCCACGGTGTCTTCCACTAATTCTGCAATAGGCAGATCATCAGTCAACGGTTTTTTCTCTTCAAAGGGTCTTTTACCGATCAACGCTTCAACATCGCTCTGAAACAACACTTCTTTTTCCAGTAAAGCATTGGCGAGTTTCTCTACATCTCCTCTTTTTTCTTTCAGCAAGCTCTTAGTCTTCTCGTATGCATCATCAATCAGTTTACGAACTTCCTGGTCGATCATTTTAGCCGTTTCGTCAGAATAAGGTTTGGTAAAGGTCGTTTCCTGTTGCGGATCATAGAAACTGATATTACCGATCTTATCATTCATACCATACACCGTTACCATAGCATAAGCGATCCGGGTGATCTGCTGCAGGTCATTTTGTGCACCGGTTGAAATTTTACCGAAGAAGATATCTTCACTGGCCCGCCCTCCCAATGTCATACAGATCTGGTCGGTCAGCTGATCAATATTATACAGGTATTGTTCCTTGGGAGTGTATTGCGCATAACCGAGTGCGGCTGTTCCTCTTGGTACAATACTTACTTTCAATAAAGGATAGGCATGCTCCAGGTACCAGCCACAGACGGCATGACCCGCCTCATGAAAAGCGATGATCCTCTTTTCTTCCGGAGATATGATCTTGTTCTTTTTTTCCAGTCCGCCAATAACCCTATCTACTGCATCCTGGAAATCCTGCATATCCACTGCTTCTTTATTTTTACGGGCAGCTATCAATGCAGCTTCATTACATACGTTAGCGATATCTGCACCCGCAAATCCGGGGGTCTGCTCAGCCAGCTTATGTATATCTAATGTTTTAGAAATTTTAATAGGCTTCAGGTGCACTTTGAAGATAGCTTCGCGGCCAACCAGATCTGGTTTGTCAATAGTGATCTGCCGGTCGAAACGACCCGGACGAAGCAAGGCGGTATCCAATACATCGGGACGATTGGTAGCAGCCAATACAATGATACCCACATCGGTTCCGAAACCATCCATTTCTACCAGTAACTGGTTCAGGGTACTTTCCCTTTCATCGTTACTCATCATGGCATTCTTTCCACGGGCACGTCCTATTGCATCGATTTCATCAATGAAGATGATACAGGGAGCTTTTTCTCTTGCCTGTTTGAACAGGTCTCTTACCCGGCTGGCACCTACCCCAACAAACATTTCCACAAAGTCAGATCCGCTCAAACTAAAGAAAGGAACCTGTGCTTCTCCCGCTACTGCTTTTGCCAGTAAGGTCTTACCGGTACCAGGAGGGCCGACCAGTAAAGCTCCTTTGGGTATCTTACCACCGAGGTTGGTATATTTTTTCGGGTTCTTTAAGAAGTCAACGATCTCCATCACTTCTACCTTCGCTTCATCCAGGCCGGCTACATCTGCAAAGGTGATATTGACCTTGGTTCCTTTATCAAATAAAGTTGCTTTTGATTTTCCAATATTAAAGATACCACCCGGTCCACCGCCGCCGCCGGCTCCACCGCTCATTTTCCGCATCAGCAGAATCCAGAGACCAACAAATAACAGAATGGGCAATAAGAATTGTAGGGCTCCACCGAGTATATCCCTTTCTGCCGTAACAAAATATTTTACCTGTTTATCACTGGGAATATTATTTTGTTTATAAAAATCATCAATCTGCTTCTCAAAATCACCGGAAAATTTAAACGACATGTGGGGACCCTTCTCATTGATCTTGCCCGTGACCCCTTCCTTCAGTTCGGTTTTATGTTTTTCGATCGCTGCGGGGGTGAGATATATTTTTACCGTTTTGCGGTTATCTACGATCTCGTACTTACTGACCTCTCCTGACAATAACATGCTTTTAAAAGCAAGATTGTTGGTCTTGACCATATTGGCCGAAAAAGGACTGAACCAGGAAAATCCGATCAGTAGAGCAAAGATGATCGCATAGATCCAGTACATGCTGAATCGGGGTCCTTTCTTAGGGGGCTGATTAGGGTCTTCTCCTCCACCGGGGCGGTTGCCCATCCGGGGTTGCCTATTCTCGTTTCTATTGGGTTCTTGTGCCATATATAATTTCTATATTCCTGCTAAATAATAATTATGTATAAGAAAAGTTCAGCTAAAGCTGCAATTTAACATTACTCATTGTGTTCCCAGGCGGCTGCATCACTCCACATTTCTTCCAGCTGGTAAAACTTCCTTGTTTCGGTAAGCATTACATGCACCACCACGTTCACATAATCGATCAAAACCCACTGCAGTTGCTGGAAACCTTCATGGTGATATGGATTCTCGCTGCATTTTTCGCTTACCCGGTGCTCTACATTATCTCCGATAGCTTTTACCTGGGTAGGGTTACTTGCTTCACAAACGATAAAAAAATCGGCCACTGCCTCATTTATTTTTCGCAGGTCAAGGGAGATAATATGCTCTCCTTTTTTTTCCTGAATAGCTGCAATAATGGTTTTGATGATTTTTGAGTTCTTCGTTAACCGTGCTGCACTTTTCTTGCGCTTGGTGAGGGATGCCAGTTGTTCCAAAAATGAAATTGTTTTGCGTTTATTGTATTGTTGCTTATCGCTGGTTGTTACTCATAGGTTATGTCGTACAATTTGTGACGAACTTTTACCAGAAACAAGATACCAGTAACCAGAAACAAGTTTACTTTGTCAAAAATAGCAATTAATTGCCACAACCCTCTGCAACAAAACCCCTTGGTTCACCATTCGTTGAAATGCAATCGGTTGATAGTACCAACAACTATGCCCGCCAGCAGCTTCATGCGGGTTTGGCACAGCATGGCATGGCCTTTTTTGCCCATGAACAGGTGGCGGGAAAAGGCCAGCGGAATAAGGTTTGGATGACTGAAAAAGGGAAGAATATCCTGCTCAGTGTAGTGGTAAAACCATTACCCTTGCAGCTTGCACAACAGTTTCAGCTAAGTGCCTGTGTGGCAGTGGCTGTACATGATTTTTTCATGAAATATGCCGGTGAAGACAGTAAAATAAAATGGCCTAATGATCTGTACTGGCAGGACAGAAAGGCAGGGGGAATATTAGTGGAGTCTGTAGTCGGAAGCCGGGAGACCGGGCCCGGAATCTGGGAATGGTCAATTGTTGGTATTGGCATCAATATTAACCAGGTGGTTTTTGACCCGGAGATAAAAAATCCCGTTTCACTTAAACAAATAACAGGTAAATATTTTGATACGGTAGAGCTGGCAAAAGAGCTATGCACCATCGTTGATAAAAGGTTTACGGAGTTAATAGAAGAAGGTTTTGAGAATATCTACAATAGCTACCTGACCCATTTGTATAAAAGAAAAGCCATCGTAAAACTTAAAAAAGGCAGTGCTGTTTTTGAAGCGCTTATCAAAGATGTTTCACCTGCAGGTATGCTGATGACACAACATGCCATCAGCGAGGAGTTTAATTTTGGAGAAATAGAATGGGTGGTTTAAATAAACTGCACCTTCTTCATCAGTTCAGTATCTTTTTCACTCGCCCTTGCTTCCACTTCAAACTTATTGTTATAGTAGCCGTTCTTTACCCAGTCCCATATATATCTTGTGAGGAACCCCGAAATACCCTTTTGCTGATACTGTTCCACATGTTTCAATTCGTGACAGGTCCAGTCACTATCATTTAAAAATTCCTCTTTGCTGGTATGGTACAAGTGGATGGTATGGCCGAAAACAATTGCAACTTTATCCGCCTTCATCTGAAAAGCTGCCAGCTTAGCCAAAAAGGAATTTTCTTTGATCCTTACTTTCATACTTTAATGACCCGGACAGTGAAATTTTCGTTGCAATAACAGAAAGATTTTTTAACGCAACATCAGCTCATTCACTATTGACCATTGACCATTCACTTCTTATCTCTCCACAGTGTAAAATTTCTTGAAATGGTAAAACACCAGCGAAACTGTCCATCACCCCAGGAACTTATTGTACGTGGAATAAAGCGATTTTCCAGTATTTCCGTCGTATTGGTGAAATTCAACCGGAAATGGTGACCAGAAGTGATGAATTCAAATCCAACACCCAGCGGGTCGGAAAATTTAATATTATCGTTTACTTTAAAGGAATCCTTAACGCTTTCTTTCCGGAAGGGATGAAAATAATCCAGCAGCAGGTTCAAACGGTTCTCGACCAAGGGCACTTTAATGGCACCACCAAGGGCGAACATGGTTTTCTGGTCGTAAGAAACGGCATAACCACGGGTCAGCAAAGTAGGATTTAACTGGAGGCTTACTTTTCCCATTTTGCGGGCAATGATCAGCTGCAATACATTACTGACTCTGTCTGAAAAGCCATCATAACTATTATCCTGGTTAGGAAATGCATTAGCTTTATTGCAGGCGATCGCCATATTAGCAAATACGGTTACGGAAACCGGGTGAGAAGGATCATTTTCTAATTGTTCCAGCAATTTGTATTTCAAACCCAGCTCCAGCAATTGTTGCTGCAGGCCGGCCCCTTTTGCCCGGGCCGCGATCACATCGAATCGCTTTCCGAGTCCAATTTGAAAGGCGATCCGGATATCAGTGGAATTATCCAGGCCAAAGAATTGTTTGATACCACCATTATCACCGGCGATGTCCCCAAAATTGTGCGATACCTTAAATCCCATTTTCCCTTTACCCACCGTTTCTGGTGTGTTGGCATTGATGGCTTTTTCAGAGCTGAACGCTTTAACGGGTCTCCGTTCTATCCTGGTCATTGCTGTATCCTGAGCCTGTATGGATAAAGTAATAAGGAGTAATAACGGTATAAGTAGTCGTCTCATGTAGTTGTTTTGATTAATGGGAAATAATCGGCTATAACCTCTCGCGGGTTGCCTTATTTGAATGAGAAATTAAATAAACATGTACAAAATTTACGCAAAGGGTTTGCACAGGTGGGTATAACTTTATTTCATAGCCGCCATAATCTCTTCTGCATGGGCCTTATTCTTTGGTTTGACAAATATCTTCCGGATCACTCCCTTTTCATCGATGATAAACGTAGTACGCAGGATACCCATATACTCCCGGCCAAACAATTTTTTCATATCCCTTACCCCGTAAGCCGTACTGATCGTATTCTCCGTATCCGCAATAAGCGGAAAGGGAAGTTGATACTTTTTTTCAAACCTCTTTTGCTTTACAGTATCATCCGGGCTGACACCCACTACTTGAAATCCATTTTTTTTCAATGATACAAAATGATCCCTCAGGTTACAGGATTCGATTGTACAGGTAGGTGATCCGGCCTCAGAATAGAAATACAAGACCAGCTTCTTCCCCTTATAATCTGCCAGTGAAATAATTTTTCCATCCTGGTTTGTACCGAAAAATGCCGGGGCTTTATCGCCTTCTTGTAGTGTTACCATAAACAGGAGTACAATTAAAAAGAGTAAAGGGAGTTTATTTTTTCTTGTTTACAGCGGGCTTTTTAGTGCTGCTGGTCTTACCTTTCTTTATACTTTCTGCCGCCTTCTTGCTACTCTTCTTTGCTACTTTTTTCCTGGGTGGTGGTGCTGTATAAGGATATCGTTTGAACCACCAGGTTTTCGTAGTGGTATTTCCAACCAGGTCAGTAGCAGTAGCGGTCAGTTGGTGAACACCGTAAGGGCACCGTTCATCAAATTTATAGATCCAGTTGCGGCTTTTGTCGTTGGTAAAACGCAGCCACTGGCTGTCAAGTTCCACCCGGAATCTTTTAACAATACCAAAATTATCGGTAGGTGAAAAAACAATATTACTGGCGGCACTTAAATTAATTGTATCCCCCCTGCCCAATTCATTAATCTGGGGTGGGGTGACATCCGCTATCACCTGGAAACTGCCGAAGTCACTGAAACTGGCTGACATCCATCCATTCTCCAACTGCACTTTCCGGATGGTGCTGCCCTTGCCGGTTCGTTGCATGATGAGTTTATCTTTCCATTCTTCGGGAATTGTTTTAGTAGGTTTAATACTTACGGTAATATCGTTGTGTAACGGGAAAGAAGGGTCGTTCACCTGGTGGAGTGCTGTTACTGAATTAAATGAGGTAGCGTTATTGCGATAATACAAAGCAGGGACCGTATCATATAAACATTCTTCTGGCAGTTCCATTTTAAAATCGTCTTTCTGTATGCGGTTTATTTTATTAGGTGCTAATTTCAGTGCATAGTTTTGATAAGTTGTTATTTTTGCCAGGCTATCATCATACTGTAATTCAAAATTCAATTGAGATGTATTTCCCTTCGGGTCTTTGATATCAATACTGATAAAATGCACATTCGTGTCCTGCAAACTGATAACCCCATCTCCTTTTATTTTTTTATATACAGGCCCCTGGTCGCCAGGTAGTGATGAGAGGTGTTGCAGGTAAGCCCCTCCGTTATAATCGACGCGGTAATCAATATGCGCATTCATGTACAGTGTTTCATCATAATCAATACTGTCCAGAACAAAACTTACCTGCGGTTCATCATCCAGGTATAGCCTGGCTGAATAAATGCCGTTATCGCTGCCGCCACCACTCATTTTGTCATATGCCTGGATGGCAAAACTGATCTTACTCAATCCGGTTTTTATAACCGGCCTTTTCGGAATAACATAACCACTGTCCGTATTTTTCACTGAAAAGTAGGTTGGTGTTTGTGCAAAAACTGATCTATCCCGGTCATACATCGCCAGTTTGATAAAGGAAGGTGGCGTATTATCTTCCATTGGGAAGTTGAACAATAAAGGATTCAGTCTTTTGTCTGTTTTTGTATCAATGATCTCAAAATGCAAATGCGGGCCTTTGGAACCACCCGTGTTGCCACTGTTGGCAATAAACGCACCTTTACTAACAGGGAACTGGTCTTTTGAAAAATTTAACTCTACAGCCCAGCTCTCCTGTTTATATTGTTGTGCAGTTACATATTCTTCAAGTTCCGGGTAAAAAGCATTCAGGTGGGCATAAAGGGAAGAGAGCCCGTTGGGGTGTTGAATAATAATAAATCGTCCGAAACTTTGGGGGCGGATACCCACTTTAGCAATAAATCCTTCCGCCGCCACATATACCGGGAGATTTTCTTTGGCCCCGGTCCTGATATCAAGGCCCATATGCCAGTGATTGGACCGCAATTCTCCGAAATTGGCCGATAACTGCATGGGAACACCAAGAGGATTACGGAAATAATTTTGGGGATAGGCCGGCGGTTGTGACAACAGGTACAACGAAACAAAGAGCCCGCACGTCAGTAATAAGAATCTTAACCGCATAGGCAAAAATAAGCATGATCCGGTATAATCTTAATAAGGTATAGGCTATCCGCTTCATTGTTCGTATCTTTTTGCCTCCATTTAACAAATGAAAAAACTTTTGTGGCTCTTGCCACTCTCCATCCTTTTAACAGCCTGCCCGTTTGAATCAACGGTGCCACTATCAGCTAAACCAAGTGAACCGGTTGACAGCACCCTGGTTGGTTATTGGTATGGTATTGTCAAAGACGGCAGTGACTTTTTTGGCATCGAGGCATTAGAGATCACCCGGCAATCGGATTCTGTCTATGCCATCACCCGCTATGGCAAAGCAGTAAAAGGGGATATTATTCTGCCGGATACCGCCTATTTTACCGGCTATACCTCTTATATCGGCGAACAACGCTTTATGAATATTGAGGGCTCTGTGCTGATTGAAATACTCAGGCGTAATAAGCAACCGGAGTACCGTAAAGAAAAAGTGTATTATTTTTCTACGATCGAAACACACCATGACACCCTTAGTATCAAAACCATTACAGAGAATTTCTCTCCGACCAGAAAGGATTTTAAAACCCCGGAGATTTTAAAAAAGCTGGTAACAGAATCAATCGAACAACAGAAAAATATTTACGACGATCTCTATTCCCTTTCGTACCGGAAAATTCCAAAGCCTGTACCCTTAAAACCATTCTAACCCGTTTTTTTATGGGTATACTTCTTTTAATATCGCTGATCATCGGTGTTTGATCCTGGTTCATATCCCGGGCGGTGTACAAAAGCCAGGTGAGGAATAACTACAAGAACCCGGGTGTAACAGCTACTATTGTTTTTATTCTGTCATTTGCGATCATATCTGCTGCTATTTTCTTCCTGGTCATTAATAATATCAGGATTGAACGTTAAGTTATACGGATCCGCTGCCCCACCTCCTTTCTCTTTCTTCGTATCAGACATTCTGCCAGCAACAAATTAGGAACAAAGCCGATCCAGGCATCTATCATATATAAACATACCTGGTCAATAACAAACAGGCCTGATAAGACCAGTTTCTATGTTCGCAGGGTAATTGCTGAAAATGTCAATGCATAACTACGTAACATGAACCGTTTATGCGCCGACACATTCCCTCTTTTTATTTCAATAAATGCTTTTAACGTGAACCAAAACCACAAACTGTCCAGTATCACAAAGCCGATCTTAGTGGGCCAATGGCCGTTGGCATAAAATGCCAATATATTCCCGCCGGGAAATTGATAAAAAGCACAGCAAAAACATACAGCTTTCCCATGAAGCGATGAAGCCCCCGGTGTTCTTTCAGGATATAGCTTGAAAATTGGGTAAACCCGGCCAGCAGGGTAAGGATACTGGAGAATACATGGACATAAAAAGCCGTTCGCCAAACCTTAATATGAATATAGTCCTGCTTAACCGCCAAAAAACCAGTGTCAGGGCTCAATGCAAAATGCTAGGTACCGATCTGTAACATCAGGAAAGTACCGGCACAAAGTACTATATATAGCCCGATATTTCTGGCGGTATTTTTGATGATCGTTTTCAAAAAATTACTGAAAATAAAAGCATAAAGTTATACCGAATGAGCACAGCGGGCGGGTTTGATTGCGGTGGGTAAATAATTATCAACCTCCCGCATTTTATGTAATATTTTTCAATCCATTCCCTTAGTTTTGCGCAATTTGTTTTTTCTTAATGATGCCTCGTCATAGCTCAACATTGCCAACAACAACTAAAAACAAAAAATGCCAAAAGACAATTCGATTAAATCTGTTCTCATTATTGGCTCCGGCCCGATTATTATCGGACAAGCCTGTGAGTTTGATTATTCCGGCACACAAGCTGCCAGAAGCTTACGGGAAGAAGGAGTAAAAGTCATTCTTATCAACAGCAACCCAGCCACCATCATGACAGACCCGATGATGGCCGACAAGGTTTATTTGCTACCACTTACTGTAGAAAGTATCGAACAAATATTGAAGGAAAATGAATCCGATGGCTATCGGATTGATGCTGTGTTGCCCACCATGGGTGGACAAACAGCACTCAACCTTGCTAAAGAAGCCGAAGAGCTTGGTATTTGGAAACAGTATAATGTACGGTTGATTGGTGTTGATATAAAAGCAATCGAAAAAGCAGAAGACCGTGAAAAATTTCGCCTATGGATGATAAAACTGGGAGTGCCGGTAGGCCAGGCAAAAACAGCCAACTCTTTTTTAGAAGGTAAAGAATTTGCTCAGGAAATTGGGTTTCCATTGGTGCTCCGTCCTTCATTTACATTGGGTGGTACAGGTGGCGGATTGGTTTTTAAAAAAGAAGAGTTGGATGAAGCCCTGAACAGAGCTTTAACAGCCAGCCCTATTCATGAAGTGTTGGTAGAAAAAGCAGTGATGGGCTGGAAAGAATTTGAACTGGAACTGCTGAGAGATTCTGCTGATAATGTTTGTATTATTTGTACAGTAGAAAATTTTGACCCAATGGGTGTGCATACCGGGGATTCAATAACAGTGGCCCCGGCTATGACGCTTAGTGATACAGCATTGCAGTTGATGCGAAATACAGCTATCAGGATGATGAGAGATTTGGGAAATTTTGCCGGTGGATGTAATGTTCAATTTGCGCTGAATCCTGATACCGAAGAAATCCAGGTAATCGAAATTAATCCAAGAGTAAGCCGTTCATCTGCCTTGGCGAGTAAAGCAACAGGCTATCCGATTGCTAAAGTTGCTGCCAAACTTGCCATAGGCTATAATCTTGATGAATTGGAGAATCAGATTACAGAAACAACATCTGCTTACTTTGAGCCGGCGCTCGATTATGTAATTGTAAAAATACCCCGTTGGAATTTTGATAAGTTTAAAGGGGCTAATGATACACTTGGTTTCCAGATGAAAAGTGTGGGTGAGGTAATGGGCATTGGCAGAAGTTTTAATGAGGCCATTCAAAAAGCCTGTCAGAGTTTAGAGAACAATGCAGTTGGTTTAGGCTACTATGGTAAAAGCCTGATGCATGCTGAAGAATTACTGGAATATATCAAAATTCCGAAATGGGACCGCATCTTCCGTATAAAAGATGCGTTGATGGCAGGCATTTCTGTTGGCACTATTTCAAAAGCTACCAATGGTATTGATCGTTGGTTTCTTTATGAAATACAAAAGATTTGTACCATCGAAAAAGAAATTGCAAAATATGATTTGGAGACCCTTCCGCTGGAGTTGCTGAGAGAGGCCAAAGTAAATGGCTTTAGCGATGAACAAATAAGCCGTATTACAGAACATGGCGATGAGGATGATGTTTACAATAAACGAAAAGCAGCCGGCATTACAAGAGTTTATAAAATGGTTGACACCTGTTCTGCAGAGTTTGAAGCAAAGACGCCTTACTTCTATTCAACCTTCGAAGAAGGAAACTACAACGAAAGCAAAGTATCCGATAAAAAGAAAATTATTGTGCTCGGCTCTGGGCCTAACCGCATCGGGCAAGGAATTGAATTTGATTACTGTTGTGTGCATGGTTTACTAGCCATTAAAGAATGTGGTTATGAATCCATCATGATAAACTGTAACCCGGAAACAGTGAGTACTGATTTTGACATGGCCGATAAATTATATTTTGAGCCGGTTTATTGGGAGCATCTCTGGGAAATAATTGAACATGAAAAACCAGACGGGGTTATTGTGCAACTCGGCGGACAAACAGCATTAAAGCTGGCAGAAAAACTGCATGCAAAAGGAATCAGGATTGTCGGCACTTCATTTGATAGCCTGGATATAGCTGAAGACCGGGGCCGCTTTAGTGACCGGTTGAAAGAACTGGATATTCCTTATCCTGATTATGGCACCGCCGAAAATGTGGATGAGGCTGTGGTTGTAGCCAACAAAGTGGGTTATCCTGTATTGGTTCGTCCTTCTTATGTATTGGGCGGTCAAAGAATGCGGATTGTACTGAATGATGAGGAAGTAGAAAAAGCTGTGGTGAGCTTATTAAAACATTTACCCGGCAATAAAATACTGATTGATCACTTTCTTGACCGCTGCCAGGAGGCAGAGATTGACGCCATTTTTGACGGAGAAGATTTTCATGTAATGGGTGTGATGGAGCATATTGAACCAGCCGGTATACACTCAGGCGATAGCAATGCAGTATTACCTGCTTTCAACCTTACTCCGCTCATCGTGCATACCATGGAAGAATATGCCGAAAAAATTGCACGTGATCTGAAAATACAGGGACTGATCAATATCCAGTTTGCCATTAAGAATGATAAAGTGTATGTAATCGAAGCCAATCCAAGGGCCAGCCGCACTACACCGTTTATTGCCAAAGCTTACCAGATCCCTTACCTGAATATAGCTACCAAGATCATGCTGGGCACTCATAAACTCAAAGATTTTACGTTTGAGAAAAAATTGAACGGGTTTGCGATCAAAGAACCCGTGTTCTCGTTCAATAAATTTCCCGGCGTCAATAAAGAATTGGGGCCTGAAATGAAATCAACGGGTGAGGCGATACGGTTTATAAAAGATTTGAGAGACCCTTATTTCCGGCAGTTGTATAAAGACAGGAGTATGTATTTAAGTAAATAGTCAGGAACACGTTACCGCAAACATACAGGGCCAAATCTTCTAAGCTGAACCAAACACTCAGTGAATATTCTTTGCCCGTCCATTTGGAATTATGCACCCACCTGTTTTTTTTGTAGTGCTTAATGACCGCATCTGTATGTGCTGTTCCAACAAATTTTCCTCCTTTTATTGGTTTTTTGAATTGTAGTCATTGCTTTGAGTTTTTAGGTGTTTCATAATCGATTACCAGTTAAAGCTGTCAAAAGAAACCAGGCAATGAGATGGGCAAGTAAATGCAAATAAATTATTTGTAAGAATAAGATTATCAGGGAATAGCATGAAAATAATAGAAAATGCCGTAGGATCAATAGAACAAAATCGTAGAAAAAATGATGTGAAAACCCGTATAAATAAGGGGTTAAAATGTATCACTAGCGTTGCGTCTATTAAAATTTTGAAAACATGACCATTGACTATCAATTTGTTATCTGAATAAAAAACGTCAAATATTTTCAAATCGGCGCTTAATTAAAAATCAATGTTAATTAATGCCAGCTCATGTTACAAAGAATTTTATGTTTCAACAACACAACGCTAGTGAAAATGTATAAAAAATGATCATGGGGTCCCCGGCAGTTTGTAATTTTAGCTTTATGAATAAAGAAGTTCAATCCCTGATCCAGCGTATCGATAAAGTGAATAGTGGCGAACCCTGGTTCGGCAGGTCTGTCTATGTCTTATTAGAAGAAGTAAATCACAAAAAAACTTCCATAAAACCAAATAATACAGAACATTCCCTGCTTGACCTGCTTTATCATATGATTACCTGGGCCAGTTTTACATGGCATCGACTTGAAAAAGACAAGATCAACGACCTGGCTGCTGCCGAAGGACTCGACTGGAGAGTAATTGATCCGAAAGTACATAGCTGGAAAAAAGGGCTGGCTGAATTCAAAGCCATTCATAAAAAGATCATTGCCCTCTTGCAAAAAAAAGACGATGATTTCCTGTTGGAAATTGTTGATTACCGGAAATATAATTTTCGTTTCCTGGTCAACGGAATGATCGAACACAATATTTACCACGCAGGTCAGATCGCCTATCTCCATAAATTGCTTGGCTGATATACCCGGAAAGTAGTATTGTCTGTTAGGAAGCTGCTGCTTACCTTTTCAGTATGGCTGCTTACAGTTCCCATTTCTGGAAGAAAGCTCCCTTTGTTAAACTGCTGCTGGCAATGGTGGCTGGTATCCTGTTGCAATGGAAATACCAGGTTGGTAGCAGCACCTGGTGGATAGTTCTTGTTACTACACTTTCCATTTTGCTGGTTTTCTTTCTGCTTCCCTTTTTTAACCGTTACCGGTATTCTTTTATAAGTGGAATAGTCAGCAGTATTCTTTTCTTCTGCATCGGCGCTATGCTGACCTGGCAAAAAGATATCCGGAATAATAAACAATGGCTGGGTAATTATTACCCTTCAAATGCTGGTCTCCTCGTTACGTTGGAGGAACCCCCGGTTCAGAAGACAAAATCGATTAAAGTAGCGGCTACGATTACCTGCTTATTGCAAAATGGCAAAGCGATCCCCGTAAAGGGAAAGATCATTATATATTTCAATAAAGATTCCTTGCCGCCCCTAACCTATGGTTCACAGGTTATTTTCAATAAATCATTACAGGAAATAAAGAATGCAGGTAACCCGGGTGGTTTTGATTATAAACGCTATTCCCTTTTTCATGGCATCACCCACCAGGTTTATCTTAAAAGAGGTGAATTTGAACTGTTGCCGGGGAAAAATATAAACCGGCTCCGGCAATTTGTTTATTCTTCCCGGGAAACCGTACTGAATATTCTCCGGAATAATATTATTGGACACAAAGAACTCGGCCTGGCAGAAGCTCTGCTGATTGGCTATAAAGACGACCTGGAACAATCGCTGGTGCAATCCTATACCAATACCGGCGTGGTCCATATCATTGCCGTATCAGGGCTTCACCTTGGCTTGATTTACTGGTTGCTGGCACTTGTATTAAAACCTTTAAAAAAGAAAAAAAGTACAAGGTGGCTTAACCCTGTGCTGATCATCTCCGGTCTTTGGCTTTTTAGTTTACTCGCCGGCGCACAGCCTTCCATCCTTCGCTCTGCAGTTATGTTTACCTGCATTGTATTGGGAGAATCGCTATCCCGGAAAACATCCATCTATAATACCATCGCTGTCTCTGCTTTTATTTTATTGTGCATTAATCCGTATTGGTTATGGGATGTCGGCTTCCAGTTATCCTATGCCGCCGTATTGAGCATTGTTATTTTTATGCGACCATTTTACAATTGGTTCTATATTAAAAACAAGCTGCTTGATTTTTTTTGGAAACTAAATGCAGTGACCCTGGCTGCTCAAATCCTCACCGTTCCATTAAGTGTTTATCATTTCCACCAGTTTCCCAATCTCTTTGTGCTGACCAATCTCCTGGCCGTACCCCTATCCAGTGTTATCCTGCTGGGAGAAATTTTTCTTTGCCTTCTTTCTTTTATTCCTGTGGTAGCCATCTTAATGGGCCAATTGCTTAGCTGGCTGATCTGGCTGATGAATACCTATATCGAAAGAATTGAAACCATTTCCTTTTCCTTGTGGGATGGGTTACAAATAACGATACTCCAGGCTATTTTAATGGTTTTGTTTACCGTGGGACTAAGTTATTGGTTACTGGAAAAATCAACCCGTGGTTTAAAGCTGGGTCTATTTTCCCTGCTGGCTTTTATGGGATTACGTTCGTATTCATTTATGCAAAGTAACCAGCAGCAAACTATTATTGTTTACAATGTTCCCCAGAAAAGAGCCATTGATATTGTGGGTGGCCGCCAATATTTTTTTGTTGGCGACAGCGATCTGGCGAACAATGAGCTTTCCCGTAATTTCCATTTAAAGCCCTCCAGGGTATTACACCGGGTAAAAGATACAGATAGCCTTCCGGGTCTGGCGGTTCACGAAGACTACCTCGACTACCACGGTAAACGCATTTTATTATTGGATACATCCATTTTTTTTAAACCCGGTGAAACGAAGCCTTCCATTGACCTGCTGGTTATTTCTAAGAACCCCAGGGTCTATATAAAAAAACTGGCTGCTTCGCTTGACATTAAGCAGGTAGTTTTTGATGGTTCAGTACCCGCCTGGAAAGCGAACTACTGGAAAAAAGATTGCGACTCCCTGCAGATCCCCTGGCATGATGTGGCGATGAAGGGAGCTTTTGTTATGAAAATAAATTGACAAACAATTCAGCGGGAAAAACTACAACTCATACGGTTATTGATTTGGCGGCCCCCTTCTTTATTTCATCTTCCTGAAATAATTAAACCTGCTTACTTTAAAAATACCTGTCATCCAAAAAAAACCCCGATCAAAGAAGCTACTTTATTTCGTCTTGCTGTGATCTACTCCGTATTGCTGATCATTTCCCTGTTTTTCTTTTCCTATAAGCAATCGTAAAAAAAGCGGATGCATCCATGAAACCTAATTTTGAAAAGGGTTGGACTTAGATAGTTACTACCGGAAACTGTTAGAGGGAAAAATAGTAGCGTAATACTGCATCAGCTATTTTTCCCTTTTCCGTAAAGGGCCACTTTTGCGATGAGTTAGCAGACACTTACCTTTGGCACTCCCAGCGATTTGCCTGCCTTTTAACCCATCCATTTTATGAACAAAAAGATTCAATCTGCACTTATTTCTGTTTTTTACAAAGATGGACTGGAGAACATCGTCCGGCTCCTGGCGGAGAATGGCGTAACGATCTATTCTACCGGCGGTACGCAAAGTTTTATTGAAAAGCTGGGAGTGAAAGTGATACCTGTGGAAGACCTGACCAGCTATCCTTCCATTCTGGGGGGTCGGGTAAAGACACTGCACCCTTCTGTATTTGGTGGTATACTGGGCAAAAGAGATGATGACACCCATGTGCAGGAAATGAAGCAGTACAAGATCCCTGAAATTGACCTCGTGATCGTGGATCTCTATCCATTTGAAGAAACCGTTGCTTCCACTTTAGATGAAAAATCCATCATTGAAAAAATTGATATCGGCGGCCCTTCTATGATAAGAGGAGCGGCCAAGAACTTTAAAGATGTGGTAGTGATAGCTGCCAAAAAGGACTATGGCGAACTGGAACAGTTGCTGAAAGATCAACAGGGCAGTACCAGCCTTGAGCAACGAAAATCATTTGCAGCCAAAGCCTTTGAAGTGGTGGCCCATTATGATGTGGCAATAGCAAAATATTTCAACCAGCCTGCAGGACAGGCAGGCCCGGCCGGCTCCTTATACTTCCTGGAATCTGTTACCAATCCCAAAGCCATGCGCTACGGTGAAAATCCTCACCAGTCCGGAGTTTTTTATGGCGATTTGAATACACTTTTCGACCAGCTGAACGGCAAAGAACTTTCTTATAATAATTTGGTGGATGTGGATGCAGCGATGCAATTGATCAAAGATGCTTCCGTGCCCTCAAAAGGAGGGTTTCTGAAGTCTGCAGAAGCAGAATCCGTTTCCAAACTATCGGGGTCTAAAGCCCCTCCTGCGGAGGAGTTTGGGGAGGCTGTATTTGCCATCATAAAACATACCAATGTATGTGGGATTGCGCAACGTCCCACAGTAAAAGAAAGCTGGGATACCGCATTGGTAGGTGACCCCGAAAGCGCATTCGGTGGTGTATTGGTTTGTAATAGCAGCATCGATAAAGCTACCGCCGAAGCCATCAATGAAATTTTCTTTGAAGTATTGATCGCTCCGGGTTTTAATGAAGATGCATTAACTATATTGAAATCAAAAAAGAACAGGATATTATTAAGATACAAAGCACATAGCACAAGTTCCTCCACTGAAATGTACAGATCATTACTCAATGGCGTTCTGATACAGGGAACTGATGAAGGCAACTATGCTGAATGGAATGAAGCGGGTGGTCGGGAAACAACTGCAGCAGAAAAAGAGGACCTTGTCTTTGCAAATATTGTCTGTAAGCATTTAAAATCTAATGCAATCGCCCTGGTAAAAAATAAACAACTGATCGGTAAGGGTTGCGGACAAACCAGCCGGATCGATTCCTTACGACAGGCCATTGAAAAAGCCAACCAGTTCAATTTTGACCTTGCAGGTTCAGTAATGGCCAGTGATGCTTTCTTTCCTTTCAATGATTGTGTAAAAATGGGGCATGAAGCTGGTGTAACAGCATTTATTCAACCCGGCGGTTCCATTCGGGATAAAGATTCCATCGACTACTGTAAAGAAAATAACCTGGCGATGGTGATTACGGGTTTACGCCACTTTAAACATTAATGAACTTATTTGATTTTCATAAAACTATTGTTCAATCTTCTGCTGACTCGTTAAAAAAGTTAGCGGTATTCAACCCTTTGACCATCCATAAAAAAGGAACAAGGTCAAAAGCTATTTTTGCGTTGGCTCTCGTCTGTTTTTTTTGGGGCACTACCTGGATCGCCTCTAAAGAAGGTGTTCGGCATATGCCGGCCTTACAACTCGCTGCTATCCGTCAACTGATAGCAGGTGCTTTGTATGTAGGATTTTTTTTGTATAAAAAAGCTCCCCTGCCCAAAGGAAAAGAATGGATACCGGTGCTGGTCCTGAGCTTCCTGAATTTTATCATGAGTAACGGTCTCAGTACCTGGGGGGTAAAATATATTTCAGCAGGATTGGGCTCAATCATGGGCGCCATTTTCCCGCTGTGGCTGGTGATCATCGGCTTATTCATTTCCAAAGAAAAAATTCCGCAAAAAGCCCTCCTTGGTCTATTGCTGGGCTTCGCCGGTGTATGTGTTATCTTTTATGAGCACTTGCAGGATTTCTTTATTCCTGATTTTCGGTTTGGAATCATTCTATCTCTTATTGCTACCTGGACCTGGGCATTTGCTACGCTGTATACCAAACAACAGGCAGCCCGGTTTAATCCTTATTTCAGTCTTGGCCTGCAAATGCTCATATCGGGTATTTCTCTCTTTACTTTTACGAGCCTTACCGGTAACACGATTCCTCTTACAGCTATCCCCTGGGAGTCGTGGGCTTCTATCGCCTACCTCATCATCTTTGGTTCGCTGGTTGCTTTTATCTGTTATTTGTATGCCTTACAAAATCTTCCTACCGAGCAGGCATCGATCTATGCATATGTAAATCCAATGGTAGCTGTGCTCTGCGGCTGGTTGATCTTCAATGAAAAGGTTACGATCTTTATTACCGTAGGAGGATTGGTCACGTTGTTGGGTGTGTACCTGGTCAATAAAGCATTCAGAGCTTTACCGGCCCCTGAGCAACCTGAAACGGAGGGGATGTAAAAAAGTACTTACCCCGCAACTTCCTGGATAAACTGGTAATACGCTTCTTTCCAACCCTTGAATCGCTCATCTGTACCCAGGAAAGAGTTATGCCAGATAGTAATAAGGGTCCCGTTGACTTTTTTTACCTGCTGGTAATACTGCCTCATTTCTTCCAGTGCCTGTCGGGCAGAAAAATGTTGTTCAAAAAAAGAATTGGCTTCCATAAAGCAGAACGGGTGTATAAGCAAAGAGGTAGCTGCTTCTTTTTCGAGGTTATACCAATAAAATGAAGAAGCGACCGAGGCTCTGAAACCATTGATCGTGCCATAGCCCATGGAAAAATCATCTGTAATGCCAGCCGCTTCAAGATGACGGAATGTATGCGGTAATGTAAACCGGATAAAATGCTGGCGGGAGGAACTGATCTTTAACGTAGTGATTTGCTCAAGGGTCTGTATTTCTTTTTTTATCAGGAGCGGATCATCCCCACTTTGCCAGGAAGGATGAATGCCAATGCTATATTTTTCTGCATGCTGCCGTATTAATGACTGCAAGGGCTTTTGGGCAGGCAGTATATTCTTGTCGTATCGGCCTGTTTTACCGGGCACCAAAAAAAAGTAAATAGGTTTAATTGCAGTAGGCAGGTGCAGGTTATTGAGCCAATCATAGGAATCATAAGGATCCTTTACCTGGTTATCCATTACTTTTCGTCGCAATGAAAATTTATGCCATTTCCCTTTCAACAGATCCTTGACAGCCGCCCCGGCACTTCTCCACCACTCCTTATGTTTATACGACCACGCTTCATCAATATCATAGGTAGGAAGTAGTTTAAAGTTGATACGTTGAGGTATAAAGTTGGGAAACTTTGATTGCAGTAATCGCTTCATATCTTCCAGCCAGGCATTAATTAAGGGGATGTTGAGAAACCCTTCACGGAAAGCCAGTGAATTTTCATGGGCATAGCGGCCATACATGTCTTTTTCATGGGGCAGGTATTCTTCATAACGGCTCAGTAAATAAAAACTTGCTGCGAACAAATCAAATTCGAAATCGCCATCCGTTTTAAAAAAAGCTTTTTGACCATTCACTTCAAAACATTCAATAGGCTGTAATTGAATTCCCTGTTCAAATAATAAGGTATGTGGCTGAAGCCAGCACTCACCTACCGTCAATTTTTCAGCACTATAATTAATACGGGGGCCGGGAAAATCCTGGAATTCCTCTTTCCTGTCCGTAAGCTGAAATGGCTTCCCTACCAGTTCTGTACCGATAAAATCACAGATGTAGCGTAGCCGATTTGTTATGGTTGAACTGTAAATGATCATGTTGCTTCTGCTTCGTCAAACGAATATACTTATCCGGGCACAACCCGGTAACGATCAGCTTATTTTTCTTGTCTTTTATGCATCCTTTTGGCCGCCTGCCCGTCTATTCCGGAGGAAAAGCTTCAAAAGGGCTTCTCAAAATCAAAACCATCATTCACACGGGATGAAAAAATTATCTGCGATACTGCTTATCGGCCTGTTTGCCTTCTCCCAATATGCAAGGCAGCTTAGCTACCTCGAATGTAAATTCACTAATATTTTCAAAACAAGTACTGACAAATGTGATTGTGAAAAAAAAGCTGGTTTTGATAACCCGGATAGCAACAAAGCCCCTCTTTCAAAAGTTCATACCCATATTCATCTGGACGAATTATTTACTGCTGCCCGGTTAGTTGCTATTGATCTGTCCTTCAAACTGGCCTGCTTAAAAAAAAATCCATTTCCCAGTGTAGATGAATTGGAAGGTAATTATCCCAAACCCTGGCAACCACCCACTACCTGATCAGAATATCATCCTCAATTAATCAATGTCATCCGTTGTTGCAAATGCCTGCTGTATAGACGGATGGATACGCATTTCATTTACATATCTATTCAGGTAATCTTAAAAATAATTTATGAATAAAATAATCTGTTTATTATTAGTAACACTCTCGCATACTGTCACAGCACAAACAACAGCGGAGAAAACAAAGATCCTTTATGGCAGTTCCACGAAAGACAGCCTGCTGGTCGATCCCTTTGCTAAGTGGTTTACTGTTAATTACGACAGTTACCAGCCCAATATCACCGCCATAGCAACCCTTAAAAAACAGAACCTCGACAATATCAGTATTAAAATTTTCTTTGGAACATGGTGCGGTGATAGCAAAAGAGAAGTACCCCGTTTTTTAAAACTACTCTCAGCCATTTCATTCCCTGATAAAAAAATACAACTGATAGGTGTTGGTAACGGGGATTCGCTTGTAAAACAAAGTCCGCAACATGAAGAAGCAGGCCTGGGTATATTCCGGGTACCTACATTCATCATTTATAAAAATGGAGTAGAAACCAGCCGCATCAATGAATTCCCGGTTTTTTCATTGGAAAAAGACTTACTCAGCATACTGGGTAATCAATCGTATATACCCAATTACCGCTCTTTCGCTTCCGTTGCACGGTGGCTGGCTGAAGGAACAATGATGGATGAAAATATAAGTGTGGCCGGCCTTGCAAGGCAACTCAAACTATTGGTGAATGATGAAAACGAATTAAACAGCCTCGGTTATTTACTATTAAAACAAGGGCAGAAAAAAGAGGCATTAAAGATCTTCCAGGTCAACTATAACCTGTACCCGGAATCAGCTAATGTGGTTTCAAGTCTCGGAGAAGGCTATTATGAAACCGGCGATACTAAAAAAGCTGTTGCTGTTTTGGAAAAAGCACTGGAGCTTAATAAAAACCCACAGGAAGTAAAAGGGATATTAGCTATATTATACAAAGCAAAAGAAAAAGAGAAGAGTTAATAACAAGCTTGACAACTTTCCCTGCAATAGTGATTGAAGGGAAAGTTTATTTAGAATTACCATACTTTTCTTTCCATAACTGATTGAATGATTTTTTGGGAAATTCCATCTTACCCCGGTGTTCTTTCCAACCCTTCACTACACTGTTCACTACCCAATTCTTGGTAGCACCACCTGCCATGTTCATCCATTTACGGCGGAGCATTCCCTGCTTCCACATTTTCCAGGCCATCTTTTCGCCAAAGGAACTATGCCCTTCTTCTACTGCTTCATGTCTGTTTTCCAATAATAATTCATGCAGGTTGATCTTTACGGCACATACCTCGGTACAATTACCGCAAAGAGAAGATGCATAACTAAGATGTTTCCAATCGCCGATATCTTTTAAGTGCGGGGTTATCACAGAACCAATCGGGCCGCTATAGGGTGTAGCGTACGTGTGACCCCCAATATTTTTATAGACAGGGCAGGCATTTAAACAAGCTCCGCAACGAATACAGTATAAACTTTCCCGTTGCTTTTCATTGGCCAGGATATTGGTACGTCCATTATCCAGGAGTATCACATACATATCTTCCGGTCCATCGGTTTCATTGGCTTGTCGCGGGCCACTGATGATCGTATTATACACCGTTACTTTTTGACCGGTACCAAAAGTTGACAGCAGCGGCCAGAACAGGGCGAGGTCTGTCATTGAAGGGATTACTTTTTCAATACCTGCAATGACGATATGCGTTTTGGGCATGGAACAACTCAACCTGGCATTACCTTCGTTCTCCGTCACCGCAATTCCACCGATATCGGTAATAATAAAATTAGCACCGGTCACCCCGATTTCTGCCTGCACATATTTTTCACGAAGAATATCCCTGGCTACCAGGGTCAGTTGCTCGGGTGTCGCTTTGGGGTCTGTTCCTAATTTTTCGGCGAACAATTTTGCCACATCTTCCTTGCTCTTATGCATGGCCGGAGTAACGATATGATAAGCTGTTTCCCCATCTAATTGCTGGATATATTCTCCGAGATCGGTCTCTACACTTTCAATTCCGTTCTTTTCTAAAAAATCATTCAGGTGAATTTCTTCCGTCACCATACTCTTGCTTTTCACCAGTATTTTACATTTCTTTTCTTCACAAATCTTTTGAATGGCGTCCAGTGCCTGTTGGGCATCTTCGGCCCAGATCACTTTTGCACCCCGGCGGGTAATCACCGCTTCAAATGTTTCCAGTTGCTTATCCAGGTTCTCAATAGCCTTCCATTTGATATTCTTGGCTCTTTCCCGGGCCAGGTGAATATCAGCAAACTGCATTTTCCCCTGGGGTACAGATGCGTTATACTTACCAATATTAAAATTGATCTTGCGCCGGTGCTCTTTATCAGCCGACTTCACGGTGCTGCTGGTAATAAAATTGGAGGCTATTTCTTTCACGTTAACAGGTTAAATAGTTGATCGGTTCCGTTTATTAAAAAATCTATTCTTTAAAATCAATTTCTTCCCATTCCCCTTTTGCAATTGTATCCAGTGCTGTATAAAAATCCTCTCCATACTTTCTTATCAAGGGCTCTTTTAAAAATTGGTACACTGGTATTTTCAGTTTTTCTCCCAAAGCACAGGCGGGGCTGCACATTTGCTCCCGGGGTTCATAGTTGACTCTTTCATAATCACCTTGTTTACCCTTTTTAGCAACAATAGGATATAGATGGCAGCTGATCGGTTTTTTCCACCCGATAGTTATCGGGTCTATCACTTTGTCATTATAGGCTTGTTCAAAGGCACATTTGATAATTCCATTCTCTCCCCGGGTACCATACACACATATTTCGTTGTCACTATCCAGAGTGGGTGTTACCCATTCAAACTCTGTATCAAAAACATAAAAACCTTTCTTCTCAATTTCAGCGATCGAAGCGCTGGTCAGGTAGGGTTTTACTTTCTCGTAATGATCAACGATAATCTTGAGTTCTTCTCTTTCGAGGGGGGCACCGGCAGCTCCATCTTCACAACAGCCCCCTTTGCACTTGCCCAGGTCGCATACAAACTGCTTATCTACAACATCCTCACTAACCAGTATATTATCAATTACAATCACAGTTTTCTCATTTTTGCAAAGGTAAGCTCTGCCTTATGGTTCTCCTTGTTTTGTTCGACGGAATAATTTTCTTTTTATGTGAAGTCCTGCAGATGTAAGCCGGTTATGAGAAGTAAGATAATCCAGCATCTTATGCTCCAGCCAGTGGTGCAATGGCACCAACAGGGCTGCCAGAGCAATCATAAAGGCAAGGTCTTTCCAGGGTTCACCTTGCGTAATGGAGTAAATATTTTTTTTGAATATCAGGAATATAAACTCAAACAGCATCAGGAACACAAAGAAGCTAATGGCTTTTATCAGGCCGGAGGATACTTTAAACATACCAAGAACCACCAAGGCAATAAACAATCCTATAATGCCGATTACAATACCAAGATATTGAATGTTGTTCCTTCTCCGTTTCAGCTCTTCTGCTTCCTTTTCTAATTTTTCCTGCCGTTGTTGCTCATCATCAGCTTCGACCTGGGTCAACTCTTTTTCTCTTTTCAGGGTTTCGGCGCTGTCTTTGTACTGATAGTATATGGCTTTATATTTTCCAGCCAGCGGCGCATTTCCTGTTTCAGTGTATAAACTATCAAGATGTTTGGAAGCAGCTTTTACATTTTCGAGTAACCCATTTCTTTCGCTGATTTCTTTTACCCGCAGGTAGTACTCTATTGCATTCTTTTTATCACCTGATTTTTTATAGAAAGAAGCCAGTTGCACGTAAAAAAAACTTTATTGCTTTCATTGGTAGTGTTCTCAAACATCGGTCTTGCTTTCTGCAGGAACATCCCGGCGGAATCAAACCGGCCAAGCTCTGTATAAATTACACCATAGGCCTGATCAATAACAGAGGACATGCCAAAAATGCCCAGGTATTTTTTTAAATTATCTCCCGCAGATGAGTTTAGGTAGGTCAATGCTTTTTGTGGTTCATCTATTCGCAGGTATTGGTTTAACAAACTAACATAGCCAGGTATTTTTAATGTAGAGAATTTTAAGGAATCTGCCATCCGGATAGATTTCTCAAAATAGCTGATGGCGATGTCATAATTTTTTTTAAAAGCAAATAAGCTTCCGATATTATTGGTATAAATTACTTTTTGATAGGGTATATTTTTTTCGTTGATGTCGTCCAGTTTTTTGTAAGCCAATGTCATGTAATCAATAGACTTGTCATAATCTTCAATGGAGGAATAAAAATCTGAAAGATGCAGGTAGCAATTTCTGATAAGCGAATTATTTTTAATATTCTCCGCAATCCTTAAGGCGTTTAGAAAATTGCGGAGTGCCAGTATGTTTTCATTCCGGGCTTTGTAAACCTGGCCATACGTATTATGCCCCTCTGCCCGCAGGCTATCATTGGAAAGAGTAGAGGCAAGAGAAAATGCCTGGGTGGCGTAGGATAAAGCTTTTTCATTATCTGGTATTAAAAGATAAATACCAGACAAGTACATTTGTGCTTCGGCCGCCTGCTTTTCCATCCTGTTTTGCCGGGCCAGCTCCAGTGCCTTATTATAAAATTCAATTGCTTTTTTGGAATAGGCTTTCTGCTGGGCTAAATAAGTGCAGCGTATACCGTTTGAGAGGTAGGCTTTAAACATCAGCTCCCGGTCCCTTGATTCTTCGGCCACCGCTATCAGCTTGCTGCCATACTCATCGGCTTCCTTGGGATTTACATTCATCATTACCCGGCTTAGCTCATCTAACCTCTCTACTTTTTCATTTGCAGTAGTAGCTTTTTCAAAAACTTTCTTTAGGGAATCTACGGCTGCAGCTTCCTGAGAAAAGGCAGCACTGTTGATTACAAAGGGAAAAATAAACTGTAAAATTTTCTGGAAAATGTTCATAATTCGGGTGTTGGCATTGAAATTAGTAAACAATCAACTAATTGTAAAATTCCTTTAACAATTAAATAACAGCTTGTCTTTATGGAGAGCTTTTCACAGCGGCATCTTCCCAATATCACAAAGCGCTGTATGCAAAACACAAGAATACTCACCCTTCAAAAATCGGCGAAGGTTTTTTTTCAGATGCTGTTCTGGGTGCCGGTGGTGGGTTTTAGCCTCCTCCTTATTTATAATACATTACCTTATTTTTCCTTTAGCAAGGAGTTTGATTTTATAGTAGAGAGAAGCTTTCTTTTTCAAAGTAATTTCTATAATACCTGCTTTTATATTCATATCGCTGCCGGAGCACTTTGTATCGGCACCGCCCTTATCCAATTTTCGAGATATATCCTGAAAAAGTCAAAAGCAATCCACCGTTTTTCAGGTAAGATGTATGTTTTTGTGGTCCTGTTTTTGGGAGCACCGACCGGTCTGTACATGTCATTTTTCGCCAAAGGAAGTTTTTGGGAAAGAGCGTTGTTTATGTTCATGGCAGGCTGGTGGTTTGTTACCACCCTGTATGGATTAACAACGATCCATAAAAAAAATGTGGTGGCCCATAAAATTTGGATGATGCGCAGCTATGCGATGGCCATGACGGCTGTTACATTCCGGCTCTACCATATTGTATTCTACTTACTGGATTGGGGTCACCTCGAAAACTATGAATTATCCCTCTGGATCAGTGTGATCGGTAATATGCTTTTCGTGGAATGGGTAGTATACCGGCAGAGTAAAAAATATTTAAGATCATTTACGACATAACTAACCATTCATTGGCCATTTAAAAACAATAAAAATTAATCACATGAAATCAATCTTGTACGTCGGCGCCACGTTAATGATCGGTGCCAGCATTTACGGGTTCGTAGATTACAAACAGACCCAGGGTAAAAAAGAATTCAAGGAAATGTATGTGGAAGAAAAAAGAACCGCCCCGGTGGTAGAAGAGAAAAAGACAACAGAGCCGGCTGTTATAAAAGAGAATGTGATCGGTAAAAAGAGTGTGAGAAAAAAGAAGCTGGCCCCGAAAGAAGAAGATATCCTACCCATTATTGAGCCCATAGCGGCGGATGAAATGGTCGATACCAGGGAAGTAAAAGTGATCGAAAAGTCATCAGTAAATGTTACGCCATCCAGTGACAGCAATATCGAGAAGAAAATAGTAAAGAAGAAAAAGAGGTTAAACACCAAACTTTTCAGCCGGGCCCCGTTAAGGGAACCAGAAGAAATAAACCTGGTGGAACCTGCTAAGACGGACGTAAAGAAAACTGACAATAAAGAGTAGCATTACAGTATCCTGTTTCGGTCTGCTTTTTTACAGTAATGCTTATTGCATACAGTTTAATTACTGTCAGCAACAGACCATGGCAGAAAGCAGTACCCTGCTTTACTCCATGCCCCGACCGTGTCCGTCGGGGTTTTTTATTTCCCTACCGGCAAGACAGGTTTCCATTGCAGTGTATTAATCAGGTGCTGAAGATCTTTTTTCAGAAAATCATTAACGATCCCCAGCGAATCAGCATTGGGAGCAGCATCAAAATACAAAGCCCCCCGCAGGAAGTGCCGGGTAGAATCGGTGAGAAAAAACTGGTTGGCTGTAGCTGTATTCCCTCCCAGGTCAAAATACATACCCTCTACATTATTCGGCGTCAGTATCCGGCTTTCTTCAATACCGGTTGACACATCGACATGTTGCTTATACGCCATCTTAAAACCATCCCGCACCAATGAATCAAAATTATTTCGACCCCCGATGGCTTTATAGCTGATATAAATTCTCCCGGCAAACTGGGGCACATCGATATTCACCCACCAGTCGCCAGCCTTATCATCAAAAAAAGTAGAGTCTTTGGTTACCCGGGCATACACCGGATATTCAAATTTATAAGGATAGCCCGGCTCATCAAAAGCCTGGTATTTTTTATCAGGAAAGTCAATATGAAAATATCCTTTCTTCTTGCCGGACGAATAATCACTGTTGCAGGAACTTACCATAAAGCCGCCAAACACCGTACAAATTAATAGTATGTATAGAACGCTTTTCATGGTTGATCACTCTTTGTTTTTAACCGTTACTTTTACCAGCTGTATCCTGTTATTATCTGTCTGCATGATACCAAATTCAAAATCGCCACAAGGTATTACCCAATCTACCGTAGGAAACTCGCCGGCCACTTCGAGTATCAGTCCTGCCAGCGATTCACTCTCCCCTCTTACTTTATCAAAAGTATCAACCGGCAGCTTCATGATTCTGCAAACATCATGGATCATTATTTTGCCTTCGAATATATAGTTATTATCGTCTACTTTATAGTTATTGCTTTCTTCATCATCAAACTCATCCCGGATATCACCGATAACTTCTTCCAGGATATCTTCCATCGTTACTATACCACTCGTACCGCCAAACTCATCCACCACCACGGCAAAATGGATATGCTTTTGCTGGAAGTCCTTCAGCAGGTCTTCGATAAATTTAGGTTCCGGTACAAAATAAGGCTGCCGCATCAACGGGTGCCAGTCGAAGTTTTCGGGTTCATGCAAATGCCGGATCAGATCTTTGGTATTGATCATACCGGCTACTTCATCCAGGCTATCTTTATACACAGGTAACCTGGAATAGTGTAGCTCCTCTACCCGCCTGATGACATCGCCAAAAGAAGAGTTGTACTCGATGCCGCTGACATCCAGGCGACTCCGCATGATCTGCTTGACAGATATATTACCAAACTTCACGATCCCTTTCATGATATTCTTTTCTTCCAGCGAGGCTTCCTCATCCGTTTTAATATCAATGGCCTCATCGAGCTCCCGGATACTCATGGCTTCGGTCCTGTCTGCACCTGCACCCTTCCCTATTTTATCAGCCAGTTTAACGATCCATTTACTGACCCTTCGCAACAGCAGGTGCAATCCTTCTACAATAAAAGAAACCCCATATGCAAAACGTAAATTGTTTTGTGCTGCCCAAACCTTCGGAAATATTTTGCCGATAAAAACCAACACGAAAGCAATGGCGATCACTTTTAAAAGCATTTCTGCCATCGCGCCAATTTTACCAAATGAAACAAGCTCATTGATCAGGTAATTGGACAGTATAATGATGCAGATATTTACGAGGGTACCCGCTATCAAGAGGGAGGCATATACTTCTTTGGGCTCTTCCAGTAAGTTAACGATGCGTTTGGCTGTAATATGCTGTTTTGTTTTCAGCATATTCACATCTTTCTTATTGAGAGAAAACAAGGCCACTTCTGCCCCGGAGATCGTAAATGTGAGGAGTATTAAAACAATTAAAGTAATAACCAGGAAAGTAGTTCCCTGTGGATTCACCGAGAGAAAAACATGAGAGAGATAATCAGTTATGGAAAAAAGTATCGAATGGGTTTCCAAAGCAAGAGGTTTTGTTAATCAATTTCTTTAAAAGTGTTGTACAAATAAAAGTCCAACGAAGCCGCTAAGTTTACAAAGAACCTTACTGCTTATTCTTTGTTGTCTCCGTGTCTTTGTGGGATACATCAACACTCCTGAAACAAAGTTATTGCTTTTACTACTTATGGCTAAAAAGGAAGATTTTCAGAAGGATCACCCATCGGCATATCACCACCCATTCCTTCAATACCACCGGCCTCACCGGGTGAGCTGCTGCCATCAGATCTTTTATCCAGCATAATGAGATTATCGCCTACGACCTCGGTCGCAAATTTCCGGTTACCATCCTTATCATCCCAGCTTCGGGTTCTTAACCTTCCTTCTATATAAACCAGGCTGCTTTTGTGGAGGTATTTCTGTGCCAGCTCGGCCAACCCTCTCCAAAGCACTACTGTGTGCCACTCCGTTTGGGATATAAGTTTGCCGGTACGGTCCTTAAACGTTTCGGTAGTAGCCAGTGGAAATTTAGCAACGGCAATATTTCCTTCCAGGTGCTGAACATCGGGGTCCTTACCAAGGTTGCCGATCAGCATGACTCTGTTTATGCCTCTCATACATTTATTCTTTAGGTTAAGAAAATCGTCTGCAGGCTCTAAATGCTCTTTAAAGTTAAAATATTTTTGAGAGGAAATCAGCAAAAAATTAGTCCCTGTTATCAGAATAAACGCTGTTGCCCTGCCTTTTCCCCGAGATACTGGTTGATGAATTGGGGGAAAGCATACTTACCCGCACTCCTTTTGGGGATCCACAAACAGTTATGAGGTAGGTTTATCTTTTGCAGCAGTCGTATTTTTATAAACTGACCAGCTATTAACTGGTGAGACAATTGCTGTTTGAAAAGCGGGGAAATGGTCAGCAGTTCGAATTGGTTAGCCAGGATCCATTTTTTCTTTTTGACCTGCAGGAGTATATTCTTTTTATCCAGTTCCCCCTCAGCTTCTACCAAAGGAAATTCATACAAGTCCTGCCAGATGTCTTTCTCCGTTCGCTGACGGATCGCTATTTCATTTTTATATTCCAGCACTACATAATAAAACCATCGTTTCCGGATACTGATTTTCTTTTCTTTTACCGGCAACTCATTTATTTTATTACTGCGTAAGGCAACACACTGTTTATTGAAAACACAGCCGGTACAAAGCGGTAGAGCCGGTTTACAAATAACGGCACCGAAATCCATGATAGCCTGGTTGTATAAACCGGGTTGTTTTTTGTCAATTAGTTCATCCGCTAATGCTGTAAATAATTTTTTACCGGCTGTTGAATCAACCGGTGAGTCAATTCCAAAAACCCTGGCAAGTACCCGGAATACATTTCCATCAACCACCGCATGCGGCAGGTTAAAAGCAAAAGAAGAAATAGCTGCTGCCGTATATGGACCAATCCCTTTCAATGCTTTTATATCTTCATAGGTGGAAGGAAATTTTCCTTTAAATTCTTTTGAAATGTGGCGGGCAGTTGCCAGCAGGTTTCTGCACCGGGTATAATAGCCTAACCCTTCCCATAGCTTAAAGACCTTTTTATCCTTTGCCCTTGCCAGTTTATGTACATCGGGGAATGTGCTGATGAATGTGTTGTAGTAGGCCAGTCCCTGCTCAACCCGGGTTTGCTGGAGGATAATCTCACTGAGCCATATCTTGTAAGGGTCTTTTTCACCTTTCCAGGGCATTTGCCGACTATTTTTCTCTTTATTCCATTTTAATAAAAGAGGGGCAAATCCGGTTTTCGCTTCTTTTTGGGCGGTTTCTTTCATGAAAAATACTAGTACTGGGTTGATTTAAGCCGCTAAATATCCGTCATTTTAAACGGAAGAATGCTAAAGGGGTTGAAAAAATTATTCCTATTTAGTTGACTATCATATTATTTTGTCATAAATTGGTGTTCGTAAAATCACTAAAAACCCGCAACAATGAGAAAAGCCGACCTGGTCAATCAGATTTCTGAAAAAACAGGCATCCCCAAGGTAGATGTGCTTGTTACTCTTGAAACTATGTTCAAAGAGGTAAAAGACACCCTGGCTGCTGGTGAAAACATTTATATCCGGGGTTTTGGCAGCTTTATCACAAAAAAAAGAGCTGCAAAAATTGGTCGTAACATCAAGAAAAACATTGCAGTACATATCCCTGAACATTATATCCCCGCTTTTAAACCTGCTAAGGAATTTGTGGCAGAAGTAAAAAAGCTAAAGGAGCTCAAATCTGACCCAGGCCCGGGTGACGATGCTTAATAAACCTTCCCGTTCTACATTTTAATACAGGCTATTGAGGTAACTTTGCCACCTGAAATTTTTGAACGTGAAGAAACCTCAATTAATCACTATTGGCATCGCTGCATTATTAACGGCGGGCATCTTTGTTTTTGGCAGAACGGTCCCCAACAAAAAAACGGTAGCAGCCACAGAGCATGGGCCGGGTGACGGGCATAACCATGAGGTCGCATCTGCCATTACTATCGACACAATCCTTAATTTGGCCAAAAAACAACTGACCACCGAACAAGCTGTCAGAATAAATACCCTGGAAAATTCCATTACCCGGGGCGATGTAAAAGATCAGCAATTGCATGTATATCACCAGTTAGCCCGGTTTTGGGCCGACTCCGCCCATATTTTTGAGCCCTATGCCTGGTACAATGCCGAAGCTGCCAGATTGGAAAATTCAGAAAAAAAGCTCACCTTCGCCGCCCAACTGTTTTTGGACAACCTGCAAAATGACGATTTAGAACAACGCAGACAGTGGAAAGCTTTGCAGGCCAAGGATTTGTTTGAGCGTTCTTTGAAGATCAACCCGGATAATGATTCAGCTAAAGTAGGCCTTGGCGCCTGCTACCTGTTCGGCAATATTTCCGCCGCACCTATGGAGGGAATATTAAAGATCAGGGAAGTAGTTGAAAAAGATAGCACCAACCTGTATGCTCATATGATGCTGGTAAAAGGGTCGCTGCTATCCGGGCAATATGATAAAGCTATCAGCCGTTTAGAAACGGTGCATCGTCTAAAACCAGACGATATAGACGCCATGTTATTGCTGGCTGAAGTGTACGAACGGATGAAAGATGCTAAAAAAGCCATCAGCTGGTATCAGCAATGTATACCCTTTGCCAAAGAAGCTGAATTGAAATTGGCGATAGAAAAAAGGATAGCAGAATTAAAAAAGTAAAACAAGCCTGTAAAAGGGCTAAGAATAGAAACGTATTATAAACAAGATTAAAAAATTATTTGAGTATGCCTTGTGGTAAAAAAAGGAAGCGTCATAAAATTGCGACGCACAAGCGTAAAAAAAGACTGAGAAAGAACCGTCATAAGAAGAGAAATAAATAATTTCTGTTCTTTAACGAACTTTCCTCCTGCCGCAGGCGGGAGGAAATTCAGTTTACTGGTTGTTTGCCGTACTAGTTTGCACCCCTCAAATTGCTCTCAGTACTCCAAATCATGTCCCCGCATTCGGTATGGATTTACGGCAGCCAGCACTTGCAGCAAAAGGTGTTTTCATTTATGTAAGCTGTAATGAACAAAGAACTTATTATTAATGCGGCTCCCCAGGGTGTAGAAATTGCATTACTGGAGGATAAGAAGCTGGTAGAACTGCATAGCGAAAAAAGCGATGCCCGTTTTGCCGTGGGAGATCTATACCTGGGTAAGGTGAAAAAACTGATACCCGGGCTGAATGCCGCTTTTGTAGATGTTGGTTTTGAGAAGGATGCTTTTCTTCACTATACCGACCTGAGCCCCTACGCCAAATCCCTGCTGAAGTTTACCAATATGTGTATGCAGGATAAAGGGGAGACAGGACTTGATTTCGGCAAGTTTACTATCGAACCGGAAATTGTCAAGACCGGTAAGATCAATGAAGTATTGGGTGGCAAACCGCATGTCCTGGTTCAAATTCTGAAAGAACCCATTGCGGCCAAAGGGCCAAGGCTAAGTTGTGAACTTTCACTGCCGGGCCGTTTCGTTGTCCTCACTCCCTTTAATGATATTGTGGCTGTCTCCAGGAAGATCCATTCTTCCGAAGAAAGGAAAAGGTTGCAGAAAATCGTAGAAGCGATCAAATCAAAAAATTTCGGTGTCATTGTGCGTACAGCCGCGGAAGGAAAAAATACAGCAGAACTGCATGAAGACCTGTCGGCGCTGGTAACAATGTGGGAGAGTATACAGAAAAACCTGAAAGGTGCTGTAGCTCCTGCCAAGATCCTGAGTGAGCAAAACAAGACCACGAGTATGTTACGTGACTTATTGAATGAAGACTTCAATAAGATCGTGGTGAATGATCGTAATATATTTACCGATACCAAAAATTACATTCAGCGCATCGCTCCAGAAAAAGCGGAGATCGTTTCTTTTTACCAGAACGGCTCTCCTATCTTCGATTCATTCGGTATTACCAAGCAGGTAAAATCCTCTTTTGGTAAAACGGTGAATATGGATAGTGGTGCCTACCTGATCATTGAGCATACCGAAGCCCTTCATGTCATTGATGTGAACAGCGGTTATAAAAGCGTCAGTAATAACCAGGAGCAAAACGCATTGGAAACAAACCTGGAAGCAGCTGAAGAAATTGCCCGCCAGCTTAGGTTAAGAGACCTGGGAGGCATTATTGTCGTGGATTTCATTGATATGAAGTTGCCGGACAATAAACGGAGGCTGGTGGAAAGAATGGAAGAATTCATGGGACCCGACAGGGCCAAACATGCCGTATTACCGATTTCCAAATTCGGTATCATGCAAATTACCCGGCAACGAATGAAGCCGGAAATGAATATCAATACGCAGGAGGTTTGTCCAAGCTGCAATGGCACCGGCAAAATTTCTTCTACACTATTACTCGAAGATGAAATTGAAAAGAATTTAAGCTATCTCATAACGCACAAAAATAGCAACCTGAAGTTGGTTGTTAATCCTATTGTTTGCGCCTACCTCTCCAAAGGTTGGCCCTGGGCTACCAAAATGGCTAAATGGAAAAAGAAATTCGGACAAAAAACAAGGCTGGAGCAAGATAGCAACTACCACCTCACCGAGTACAAATTTTTTGACCAGCATGATGAGGAGATAAAACTCTGATCTCAAATAAAAGATTATTAATATACAGTAAAGGGTTTCAATCAAGCAAATTGAAACCCTTTGCTGTATTATATTCTG
>Ga0163149_10000079_pt1 | contig 116441 bp, 95 predicted proteins | sample OliLakLV19MP5G1_FD_148604 | JGI IMG/M metagenome (GOLD analysis project Ga0163149, IMG submission 148604) | Freshwater microbial mat bacterial communities from Lake Vanda, McMurdo Dry Valleys, Antarctica - Oligotrophic Lake LV.19.MP5.G1 | ecosystem: Environmental > Aquatic > Freshwater > Lake...
ACGTTCAATATTCTCTGCTTTCTCTCCCCTGATTCTGTCACTGTAGGCAGTTGCCAGATTATTTTGCGTCCCTGCCCAATCTTGGGGTAAGGCATCGCGGGTGTAAACTTCTAAGGCAGCAGTGTAAGATGCGATCGCACGTTCAATATTCTCTGCTTTCTCTCCCCTGATTCTGTTACTGTAGGCAGTTGCCAGATTATTTTGCGTCCCTGCCCAATCTTGGGGAAAGGCATCGCGGGTGCGAACTTTTAAGGCAGCAGTGTAAGATGCGATCGCACGTTCAATATTCTCTGCTTTCTCTCCCCTGATTCTGTAACTGTAGGCATTTGCCAGATTATTTTGCGTCTGCGCCCAATATTCGGGAAAGGCATCGCGGGTGTAAACTTCTAAGGCAGCAGTGTAAGATGCGATCGCACGTTCAATATTCTCTGCTTTCTCTCCCCTGATTCTGTTACTGTAGGCAGCAGCCAGATTATTTTGCGTCATTGCCCAATCTTGGGGAAAGGCATCGCGGGTGTAAACTTCTAAGGCAGCAGTGTAAGATGCGATCGCACGTTCAATATTCTCTGCTTTCTCTCCCCTGATTCTGTTACTGTAGGCAGCAGCCAGATTATTTTGCGTCATTGCCCAATCTTGGGGTAAGGCATCGCGGGTGTAAACTTCTAAGGCAGCAGTGTAAGATGCGATCGCACGTTCAATATTCTCTGCTTTCTCTCCCCTGATTCTGTTACTATAGGCATTTGCCAGATTATTTTGGGTATCTGCCCAATTTTCGGGAAAGGCATCGCGGGTGCGAACTTTTAAGGCAGCAGTGTAAGATGCGATCGCACGTTCAATATTCTCTGCTTTCTCTCCCCTGATTCTGTCACTGTAGGCAGTTGCCAGATTATTTTGCGTCCCTGCCCAATCTTGGGGTAAGGCATCGCGGGTGTAAACTTCTAAGGCAGCAGTGTAAGATGCGATCGCACGTTCAATATTCTCTGCTTTCTCTCCCCTGATTCTGTCACTGTAGGCAGTTGCCAGATTATTTTGCGTCCCTGCCCAATATTCGGGAAAGGCATCGCGGGTGTAAACTTCTAAGGCGGCAGTGTAAGATGCGATCGCACGTTCAATATTCTCTGCTTTCTCTCCCCTGATTCTGTAACTGTAGGCATTTGCCAGATTATTTTGCGTCTGCGCCCATTTTTCGCTTCCCGGTTCCCGATGACTTAAAACTATTTGATAACCTGCTATAGCTATTTCTATATTATTCGCTCTTTTCCCCAGAGGAAATTGACTAATATCAATACTCAAATTTTCAATCCGGCCGACAATGTTTGCGGTTTCATCTGGATTTTGGGCAATGAAATTTTCCGCCACTTGCTGTAAAATCTCTGAGAAATGGGGATTAAGGAGATGTTGCCTTTGAGCGAGAATGGGGTAAACTACTGCAACATCGCTATTGCTTTCGGCTTCTGCTTGCAATAATTCTCCGATAAACCTTAAATACTCTTGGGGATTTTCCTCTTCAGAATTATCGCTATCTTCATCATCATTCATCCCCAATAATTGCCCTAACTGACTGGCCATACTTCGTAAAAAATCCGCCGCATTTTCCTGGCCTTCCCCTGCCAAGTTTTCTGCTATCATCTGGCAAACTTGCAGAAACTCACCATCAATCAATTCTGAATTGGCCTGTAAAAGCTGTGGTTCCTCACCGTTGGGGCAAGTCAGGAGTTGTTGAATCAGATTAGCGTAAGCTTGGACGCGAATTTCAACCATCATGGCGAAGGGGTAGCCAATAACACCAAAATCCATCTTATCATAACTTATGCCACAATTGGAGGATAACGCTATTTACCCAACCGACAAACAAGCCCAAACTTGCCTACGAGTCTGTCAGATGTTGTCCAACTACTACCGGGATATCCAGCTATTTAGTTTTAACGAACAAAAGGGATATGTCTACATTTTGACATCTGACAACTTAGAAATCATGGTATATCGCGATGGAAATTGGGAGTTTATCAATGAAACCACAATTTGAACAAATGACTCGAAAAGAATTGAGACAGTACGTACTGACACATCGGGACGATTTAGAAGCTTTGGATGCTTTGGTAAATCGCCGCAGTCCAGACTCGAAAGCGATTATGTTCCACCCGCCAAAGAACAAAGAAGAAGAACAAGAACAGTTTGAATTATTCAAGCGGATAGTCGATGAAAAAACCGGAAATAAAACCGCTGATAGTTAAAATAGAGAGAGGGCGATCGCTTTTTTTAGGAAAGTGCGATCGTCCTTACGCAGCAACCAGACGAGTGCATTGGTGTCTGATTCATCTGGATATTATTGATGGTAAAATTTGGATTCAACGGGATGGAACTGAGGAAGGAGTCGGGACAGAACTGATCAGCGCGGGGATACCGAAGAATCGGATCGTGTTGGGATTTCGCTCGCCAGAACTCAGACAAGATACCGAGGAAAGCGATCGCATAAAAGCATTCTGCAAAAACCAATAAAGTATGATAAGATAGAGATATTTTCCGCAGGTGGCTCATGGCAACTTACAATAACATTCTGGAAGCGATCGGCAGAACCCCCCTAATTAAACTCAACAGAGTTACCCAGGACATTGAATCAACAATCTACGCTAAAGTAGAATACCTCAATCCCGGCGGCAGCACCAAAGATAGAATCGGTCTTACCATGATTGAAGCCGCCGAAAAACAAGGGTTATTGCAACCTGGAGGCACAATTATTGAGGCGACAGCAGGCAATACTGGTGTGGGTTTAGCGCTGGTTGCTGCTATCAAAAAATATCGGTGCATATTTGTAATGCCTGATAAAATGAGTCTGGACAAAATTAACTTGCTTAAAGCTTACGGTGCAGAAGTTGTAATTACTCCTACATCTGTTCCCCCTGACTCTCCAGAAAGTTACAATGGGGTAGCCGACAGACTTGCCAAAGAAATACCTGGAGCTTACAGACCAAATCAGTTTGAAAACCCTAATAATCCTTTAGCTCATTATTTAACAACAGGCCCGGAAATTTGGGCAGATAGCAACGGGAAAGTGGACGTTTTTGTGGCTGGTATGGGTACTGGTGGCACTATTTCCGGCGTCGCCAAATATCTGAAAGAGCAAAACCCGAATGTTGTCATTGTAGGTGCAGATCCGGAAGGTTCCATCCTTTCTGGAGATAGCCCCAAATCCTACAAAGTAGAGGGAATAGGCGAAGATTTTATTCCCAAAACTTTTAACCGCCAAATCGTAGATGAAATGGTGAGAGTCAGCGATAAAGAGTCTTTTAATATGACTCGACGTTTGGCGTTAGAGGAAGGTTTGCTGGTGGGAGGTTCTTGCGGAACAGCAGTAGCAGCAGCTTTAAACTACGCGGCTAGATTGTCGGAACCCAAACATATTGTAGTGCTTTTGCCGGATACAGGCAGAAATTACATCAATAAAATCTATTCCGATGCGTGGATGCAGGAAAATGGGTTCTGGGAAGGTAAAACGGTAAAATCTATCAAAATCGGAGAGATACTTACCCAGAAGAAAGATTTTCCATCGCTCATTTCTGTGAGTCCAAGAGATAAGCTGATGCAAGCAATTAAACTTCTGCGAAAACACAATATATCGCAAGTGCCGGTAATTGATAATAATGATGTGGTAGGAAGTTTAAATGAAGCATCTTTGATGAAACTCCTGCATGAGGGGATAAACTTTGCTAACCAGGAAGTTTCGGCGGTGATGGGTAAAGGTTTACCCATTCTTGACGAAGATGTGGATATTTCAGAAGCTTATCGGGTGCTTTTGTCTGGAACTACTGGTATCATAATAAAACGGGAAGAAGTTCCTGTAGGATTAATTACGAGAGCCGATTTAATCAAATATTGGATCGGTCAAACGGAGGAATGATGGAATTTGAAACTAGGGCTATCCATGAAGGTCAAGCACCCGATCCGGTGACGGGTGCTGCGATTGTACCCATTTACATGACCTCGACCTATGAACAGGAAGCGATCGGTCAACATAAGGGTTATGAATATTCTCGCACGGGAAACCCGACCCGAACCGCGTTAGAACAAGCTTTGGCTTCCATTGAAGGTGCGAAATACGGTTTGGCTTTTGCTTCGGGAGTTGCAGCGACAACCACCGTATTGAGTCTGCTGAAAAACGGCGATAATGTTATCGTCGGAGACGATTTATATGGTGGAACCTATAGAGTTCTGGAGAGGGTAATTAAAAATTGGGGTATTACCACAAGTTACGCAGATGTTGACGATTTAAACGAGTTTGAAAAGGCGATTCAACCAAATACAAAGCTGATTTGGATTGAAACACCCACAAATCCGCTGTTAAAGATTGTTGATATCAAAATTATATCAGAAGTTGCACGGCGGCACAACCTGATTTTAGTTGTGGATAATACTTTTGCCAGTCCCTATTTTCAAAGACCGCTGGAATTAGGCGCGGATATTGTTGTTCACAGTACGACCAAATACTTGGGTGGACACAGCGATATCATTGGCGGCGGTGTTGTTACTTCTAAGGAAGAACTATATCAACAGTTGAAATTTTACCAGAATGCGATCGGTGCTGTACCAAGTCCCTTTGATAGTTGGTTAGTGATGCGGGGAATTAAAACTTTGGCGGTGCGGATGCGAGAACATGAGAAAAATGCTTTGTTTTTGGCGCAGTTTTTGGAGAAGCATCCAAAGATCGATCGCATTTATTATCCTGGTTTGCCAAGTCACCCACAATATCAGCTTGCCAAAGAACAAATGTACGGTTTTGGCGGGATGATCAGTTTGGAATTAAAAGGCGGATTTGCTGCTGTTGAGGAATTTGTGGCGCGGCTGAAGTTATTTTTACTAGCAGAAAGTTTGGGAGGCGTGGAATCGCTGGTTTGCTATCCGGCGAAAATGACGCACGGTTCTATCCCGGAAGAGGAAAGGTTGAAACGGGGAATTAAAGATAATTTGGTACGTCTTTCGGTTGGAATTGAGAATCAGAAGGATTTGAAAGAAGATTTGGAGAATGCTTTGGCTTAGAATAGATCCGAAAAGTATGGTTTGGATATTTTTTACCGCAGATGAATGCAGATGAATGCAGATGAACGCAGATGTAGAATTACCAGTCAAATACAGTAGGGTGCGTTAGCGTTGAGCGTAACGCACCGAAAAGGTGTGTTTCATATCATGTCCGGTTAATCACTTATGATATCTGTAGTATGGCTCTTGGAACGAAACCCAACCCGAACTTAAAGCTAAAGTTGGGTTTCACTCTGTTCAACCCAACCTACGGCAATAAAATTTATTACAAGTATTCAACCGGACATGATATGAATCATAGCTTTTGGCTATTTTTAACCGCAGACAGTACCGAACTGCTTTTGGTGCGTAATTGTATAAATAACTACTAGAGGCTGAGGAGTTTTGCGATCGGCCCTTAGCTTTTCTGCGATCGGTTGTTTAAGGCTGCTAATCTTTGTTTGCCAGAAAATGTAAATTGGTAGAATTGTCAAAATAGTGCGAAAAGCCAATCTTGGAACTATAGCGGGTATTTTTGGCAGCAACCGCGTCCCTATTTGCACGCCGATCGCACCAGTAATTCCCAACAAAATTCCTACTGGATACAGAACATTTCCTTTCAGAGCATGACCTGTGAAAGCTGACGATGCCGAGAGGACAACCACTCCCAAACTCGTTGGTGCAGCAATATTCATCGGTTCTCCTAACAACACAATTTGCAGGGGAACCATAATAATTCCGCCACCAATGCCAAATAAACCAGCCAATAAACCTGCTGCGCTACCAGTAAAAATCCGCCCCAAATTTAATAGCCAAGTTTCTTTTCGATCTGTCCTCTTATCCTCCCTTTGACTGAGGCTTCCCTGAAGTTTAATAACAAAAATATTCGCCACTAATAAGCAACCAAAGGCACTCATTAGTAAATAGCCTGGAATGTGTTTGAGCAAATAAACTCCGAGTTGTGCAGTCACCAAGGAAGGAAGCCCCAAAATTGCCACCTTCTGGAAGTTCAAGTTGCCCATCCGCCAGTTTTGCCAGCTACCGGAGATGGATATGAACAGCATGGCGAAGCTACTGGTGGCTACGCCTTGGATCGGTGTCAAACCCAGACTCACCATCAGAGGGACTAGCAAAATCCCCCCACCAATGCCCAAAAGCCCTGCTAAACATCCAGCAATCAAGCCGCCAAGACCTAGAGCGATCGCATACGAGGGGAGTATTAACGCCATAAAATTTATTATAGGTAGTAATATCACTTATTTTAATCAAACTTACGCAGAAACCGGGAATATGCAGGGCGAATACGTGGTTTCAGCGATGGCTACGTAGCTTTGTAGCTTTGTAGGTTGGGTTGAGGCACGAAACTAGGGCAAATGCGTTGGGTTTCGCTCTAGCTCAACCCAACCTACAAAGAAATGGCGAAGGTATTGTTGAAGAAACCGGGTTTCACGGGTGTACTTCATAAGGGCTGCAAGCCGCTGTATTTCAGTTGGGTTGGGCAAGCAAGCGTCTGATCTCGATATTCAGGGGTGCAAGTTCCTCTGCAATATCGCCGAGATTTGTGTAAATCGTACTGTCTTCAAGTTGCAGTCTGGCCATTGTAGACTCCAGTTGGGTGGAAGGGTCTTAGCTCGGACTTGGCAGAAATCTCAAGCCTAGAAAAATTGCATCTCAAAGGCATTCTACCAATAACTACTTAATTCCGATAGAGTAAGTGTAGATTACGATTTGTAAAGTTTACAATTCAGAGTCCAGAGCGCTTGCCATATCAGTATTCCTGGGCGCGATCGCAAATAAACTCAGCCCGACCAAATGTCAAGAAATCTCACCAAAATCAGTGGTGTATCTAGATCTATGGTAAAAAAGTACTGTAAATTGAGCGGTTAACCGTAGATTACAGAAAGCCGTTCCACCAAATGCGGTTTTTCACAAAGTCAACCCTCACTAAAGGAAAATTCAGGGTAAAGGGCAATTATGACCATTCTGATAGAGAACGTATCGAAAAGATTTGGCTCGTTTCAGGCAGTTGAGTCGGTCAATTTGGAGATTAAAAGTGGCACGCTGGTGGCATTGTTGGGGCCTTCGGGGTCGGGGAAATCCACGTTACTGCGGCTAATTGCGGGCCTCGAAGCCCCAGATAGTGGGAGAATCTGGATTGGCGATCGCGAAGTGACCGCCCAAAGCGTGCAATCGCGGGGTATTGGCTTTGTGTTTCAGCACTATGCCCTGTTCAAGCACATGACCGTCCGCCAGAACATTGGTTTTGGTCTGGAGTTACGCAAAGCACGCGCAAATTATGTTCGAGAACGGGTAGAAGAACTTTTAGACTTAGTACAGTTGCGGGGTTTGGCCGATCGCTATCCATCTCAGCTTTCTGGCGGACAGCGACAACGGGTCGCCTTAGCTAGAACTTTAGCTGTAGATCCCCAGGTACTTCTGTTGGATGAGCCTTTTGGGGCTTTGGATGCCAAAGTCCGCAAAGAACTGCGAACTTCGCTGCGACAGCTGCACGAACGAGTTAACGTCACCACCGTGTTTGTTACCCACGATCAAGAAGAGGCAATGGAACTCTCCGATGAAATTGTGGTGTTTAACAAAGGTCGGGTGGAACAGGTAGGCGCTCCCGCAGATATTTATGACCATCCAGAAACCCCGTTTGTGATGAGTTTCTTTGGCCCTGTGAATGTGCTACCGAATAGCGCTGGTATTTTTGGCCTTAACAACTTGGAATCTACAAATTCTCAGGTGTTTCTGCGCCCTCACGATATCACGATCCAGACTCACCATGAAGAAACTGCTGCTCAAGCTAAGGTCGATCGCATTGTGCATTTAGGTTGGGAAGTTATTGTTGAGTTGAGTCTGAGGGATGGTCAGCTAGTGACGGTAAATCTCACCAGAGAGCTATTTAAGCAGTTGCAACTGGAACCGCAACAGCAAGTTTATGTCAAACCTAAACGGGCAAAGACTTTTCCTCTTTACGCATATTCCTGAGAAAGCGGCAACAAATATTGCTGTTTGCTGCAATTACTCAGGAACAACTGAACTCAGTGGGCTGAGGGGAGCTGCGAAAAGAAAATAAATAACTCCGGCTCCCAACAGCGTAATGGCAAGGCTGAAGAAGAGTACCCGACGGGTTGAGGGTTCGTAGGTGCGATCATCGATCGCATAACGGACGACGAAGTAATACAGTGTTGAGATTAAAACCGTGGCCAGGCCAATGATGGAGAACAGCAAACCCAACTTCCAGCCATTACCCGGACGTGGCACAAGGGGAGGGTGGAAGGCCCGAAGGCGCACGATGACGACGCCAAAACCCATTAGCGCGATCGAAGTACGCATCCATGCTAGATAGGTGCGCTCGTTTGCCAAGTGATCCCGCGCCCGTGATGGATTCTCACGTCCTTTTAGCTCTGTATTGTTCAATTTACAGTTTCTATTTGACTGGGTGCGTTGAAAATATTTTATTGTTCCTAGTTTATCCTGCCTTGCTAGAGCCACAAATACTAGCTGAACTAGGGCGTGACAATACGGCTCTCTCCATCCTTGGCAGTGACGTTTTCGTAAACGCCAGAGTCTCGCTTCACCAGCTTTGTTAACCCCGCACTTTTATAATCGCTATCGGACGTAGGGACTAACAAGCAAGGCGCAGTTATCAACCGCTGCACGGGGGCATCAGGAGGGGTGTTGCCTGCGTCGCATTCAGCTAACTTGCATAACTCACCCCAGGTGGCGATTTTCTCGTGAATACTGTGGCGAACTTCAATTTTTTGGCTATTACTAGGACAAAAATAATCGTAAGTAGGCATAAAATTTTACTCCAGCCCTCAACCAATCTCAATACTTTCTGTTAATTTAGCGCTATCAGTGACGCTTGACAACTGGGACTCAATGAGGATTTATGGTCAACTACTCGCGCTTCTTATCATCTATAGCAACCGATGAGTCAGTTAGGACGTTCTTATACCAAATGCGGGTTGGTTACCCCATGAGAATTTTTGGCCTAAACATTGTAGAGACGTTTCATGAAACGTCTCTACAGCCGAGAGACATAACGGGGGTAATCGTTGCGGATTTGGTATTAGTTCCTGAAGCCCTTGATTCTAAACCCTTCTGACCCTAGTCCCTAGCAAGAGAGTCCCTAGCCCCTAGCTATGGTTGGGTCGCTGCGGCGGCGATCGGCACACAGGCTTATTTCCGGGGCGAGCAGTCCAAGCCCATTCACGAGCGCAACTGGCGTTCCGAGTCTTTTGAAAAACTGGCCCAATCCATTACCGGCACCCAGATAGACTATAGCGATCGCATACCCGCCTTCAGTCTGGATGCTTATGGCAGCAACAATCTGCCGAACTAACGCAGACGGCATCGTCATTCGATTCTAGGATTTTGGATTATCCCCACGGCTCAAAGTCCCAGAGCTACTCAAAGCTGTTTGGTTTTTGGTCAATATAATCAGCCCCCAGCATCCCGCTGGGGGTTTTTGTTGGCAGAGATTAAAAAAGTAATATAATACACCTAGATTGATATAAATTATTCTGTGCCAACAGTATCCTAACGTCGGGTGTATCGTTTCAAAACATAAATTCTTAGGGTGCTGACTTATGGCACAATTGATAAAGCTTCCGAACGTTGGTTGCAGCGCACTTTGAGTCAGGTTGGCGAACAGTTGGCGGATGTGCGCGATCGCATTTTCACTCTCGCCTCACCCCAGCGTCATCACGTCGTACTCGACCTGAATGCGGTCAGCGGTTTGTTAACTTGGGAAGCACTGCGTCGCGTACCGGAAGGTGGAGTTTATGCCTGCGTCCGCACAGCAGCAGATGCCAAGGCGTTGGAGGAACAGGCGGCGGCGCTTCCAGAACTGATGCGTCCTATCCTGTTAACCGAAAAGTTAAATAAATTGCCGAAAGTCTTGACTGATGTGCGATTTGACTGTATAATAGGGCGCAATGCTTTATTGCACGAAACGGATAAAAAAGCAGCGGCAAAGTTATTAGCTAAATTGTTGCGATCTGAGGGAGTTATCGTGCTGGCAGAGACAGTGGCCCGTCACACGCAGAGGCTTTATCGCTTGCTTAACCCGAAAAAGGTGGATAAAGATTTGTTCGATCGCATCGTTATTGCCGAAGAAGCTATCTATACCGAAACATCCGACCCGATGGTAAATTGGGATGCAGATGATTTGCGAACTGCGATCGTTGCGGCAGGTTTAGTTGTCCAGGTGCAGAAAGAGCGAATTCCCACCCAAATGCACATCACACCTGCATTACTAGAACGTTGGTTTTCTCCTACTGTAAATCGACCAACTTACGCGACTCGTTTGGCTGAGAAACTGTCTCAAGAGGAAGTGCTTGCTGTCAAAGATTTATTTAGCCGATACTTACTTAACCAAACAGTTACTTGGGAGAGTAGTATTGCTTTTGTGCAGGCTCATCGATAAGTTTGAGAGTAATAATCCAGCGCTACCGGATTTTTTTATGAACATAGTTATTAATACAATTCGCACGCTCAGCATAAGGCCCATTTCGCAAAACCTCAGCTATAGCATTATTATCATATCGCAAACCTTCGTAGAAGAAGAACACTTCGCCGGAAATACCGCGAGAACGGTTGTAAGCGATCGCCTTTAACAAGTAATCAGGACTAATGCGGTAAGATGAGCCGAGATTCATCAGAATACCAGGTGCAAAACGCTGAAGTTGTTCGCGGCTAAACTGCTCGATAACGAGTTTATCTACAAGACATTTATAACTATTAAAATCGCGACGATACAACTGTGGGTGAATAATATCGACCAATCCTTTATCTAGCCAAGATTTAGTATCTTGGAGATATTCTTGGAATCCCCAATCATGAATACTGGGTGCGATCGACACCAACAAACATGGATTAATAGCTTTGACTTCACAATAAATACGAGCCAAAAAATCAGTGAGCAAATCAGCACGCCACTGCAACCACTGTCGATTTTTGCAATTGTGTGGCGGATGGCAATTAAACTCTTCTCGATAGCGACAAACTGTTAAATAATCATAGCCACCTTCTGAGGGAAGTGCAGGCAATCTGTCGTCTCCTTGGATGCCAGCAATATCATAGTTTTTGACTACTTCCAGAATTAGACTCAGCAGAAAATCTTGCACTTCCGGATCGAAAGCATTCATCCACTCAAAATTATTCTTTTTAAGTAAATTACCGTTGCGATCGCGTGCAGCCCAATCAGGTTTTTTAGCTAGCAAATGTCCGCCATTCTGGTTGTAAGAACTGGCGAATCCATATTCAAACCAAGGGATAACCGCAATTCCTACACGCGAAGCTTCGGCAGTTATATCGGCTAAAGGATCGCGCCCTTTGTAACGCGGGTCAATCTCAATCCCAAATAATTTCCCCATCACTTGAGAAGGATAAACCGTAAATCCTTTACTCCAGACGACAGGAAAAACTACATTAAACCCTGTCTGGGCGAGAAAATCCATTGCTTCTGCAATGCGTTCCTTGGAAGTAAGAACTAAGCTATCCGTGTTGGGAATCCAGACACCGCGTATTTCCATAAGGCCGAACTTTTCATGAGGAAAAACTATAAGCTGCCATACTCAAAAGACCGTAAGTAAAACTGGAATGCAGCAGGTTTCCGTTTGCTGCTTTACCCCCCGCACCTAGCTAGTTACATAATTGAGGCTGGTATTAGGTACGTTGTTGCGCTTTAGCGCTCTTATACCAACTTGGATAAGAGCGCTAAAGCGCAACAACATACCCAAAGTGCAAGTAACTAGCAACTTGAAGTAGTAGGTAAGCCAATTCATTAGGCTGTTGTTGTCTCTGACTTAATTCTTCAAAAGTCATGGATGATGGGTAACTCAACTAAGAAGCAAGTATGCCTCGATCTACTTTTAACTTGTATGGAACCTCCTAAATAAGTTACCAGTTTATCCACTAGCGCCAGTCCCAGTCCAGTTCCGCCATATTTCCACGGATCGTTGCTGGGAATGCGGTAGAATTTGTCAAAAATTCGCGGTAATTCGCTAGCCGGAATCTCAATGCCGGAATTAGTCACGCTCAACTGAATTTTTTCGTCCTCAGAGCGAACAGCTACTGTAATTTTACCTTTGGCTGGAGTGTACTTACAGGCATTATTGAGCAACTCGGTGAGGACGCGCTTGAGACTGAATGGATCGGAAGTAAGGGGAGGCAGTTCGGGATCGATGTCAACTTCTAAAATTTGTTGGTGGTGACGAGTTAGATCTTCAAATGGCTCTACCACATCAGGAATCCAGTCTTCTAAATGGATGATTTTTTTGTCTGGAAGGTGAGTTCCGGCGTTGAGTTCCTGCAATTCCAGTAAGTCATTGATTAGGTTAATTTCTCGCTCGCATTCGTCATTCAAAAGGTGGAAGTAACGAGCAGTGGAGCTTTGCTCTGGGTTGATTTCGGCTATTTCGCTGTGAAAGCCGCATTCCCGATTCATGGTAACTTCCAACATCTGTATTGCCATTTTCATGTTGGATACAGGCGTTTTTAATTCATGAGAAACCGTATTCAGGAAGTCGTCTTTGAGGCGGTTGAGTTTTTCGAGTTCCTGCACTTGACCTTGTGCTGCTTGGTAAAGTCGAGCTTGCCGAATTGCGATCGCGCATTGATTGGCTACCTGCTGCGCCACTCTAATTTCTAATTCATTAAAAACATATTCTTCATGCTTTAATAACCACAGGTCGCCCAGAACACCTTGATTATCCAAGATAGGACAAGCCAGGACTGCACAGGGATTGTTAATAGGCTGGATAGCCTGGGAATTTATTTCGCAAAATTGCAGATATTGACCTTGCAGAAGCTGAGAATAAATCCCCGGAAAATCAGCCATTTGCACAAGGCGACCCCGGCATAAAGCCGATGAGGTGGCGTACTCGTAGCAAACAGTGGAAATTGCTTGTTCGAGGTTGTACAAACCCGTACCGCAGTAATTAACTTGAAGTCCCAGAACTAATTCTTGCACCGCTGTTTGTAAAATATGGCTTTCATCGAGGGTATCGCGCACTTTGTCAGTAATGCGTTTGAGCATAGCTTCAAAGTTGAGAGCCTGTTGCAACTGATCTGTACGTTCCTTTACCTGCCTTTCTAGGTCAGTATTGAGCTTGCCAAGCTGTTGATATAGTTCGGATTGTTGAATGGCAATTGCTACCTGGGTTGCCAGTTGCTGGAGCAATTCAATTTCTAATTTCTGCCATTGTCGCGGAGTGCTACACTGATGGGCAATCAGTAGCCCCCACAACTGGGAGTTTTGAGTTGAATTTTCTAATTCGGAATTCAAAACTAACAGATCGGAATTATCTTGTAAAATCGGTACTACTAAATGGGCTCTTACCTGAAATCCAGCCAGCAGATCGATCAAACAGTGGGGCAGTCCTAGTGTGTATATATCCGCTTTGGCTTCAATGCGGTTCTGTTTGTAGGAGGGAATATAATTTTTGCCCAAGTAGGGATATGCAATTTTTTTGCCCAGAATAGGCGTCCAAAGGTTATCTACGGATTCGACTAATACGCTTCCACTCCAGTCGGAGTCGTAACGATAAATCAGGACGCGATCGGCCCCTAGAAATTCTCGAACTTCGGCTACAGTTGTGTTGAGTATTTCTTGGATGTTCAAAGACTGACGGATGCGCTGAGCTATCTTATTTATCAGTCGCTCTCGTTCGCTCTGCTGTCGTAATTCTTCTGAGGCTCGACTCGCCTCTAGCAGACGACGCACCCGCTGACGCAGTACTGCCCAATGGATGGGCTTGGTAATATAATCGATCGCACCCGCCTCAAAAGCTTGGTCTACTGATTCTTCATCCTCTAGGGCCGTGATCATCAATATAGGTGTGCTATTCCCTCCTGGGAGCGATCGGATTAGCTTACAACAAGTAAAGCCATCCATCACTGGCATCATCCCATCCACCAGCACTATATCTGGTTTTAAGCAAGTATAAGCGGCTAAACCCTCTTCTCCATCGATCGCTTCTGTCACTTGGTAGCCTTCTTGTTCCATCGCTCGGCGAAGCTGAATCCGCATTAATCTGTCGTCGTCGATGACGAGGATGAGTTTTGAATTTTTCGGAGGAGCGGAGATATTCATACCTGATTTGGCGGAAGTTGTATTTGCATCCGTTACCTTGAATCTTTGATACTCAGCTTCAAGAATGGGTAATTTATCTTGACTGCCGGTCAGACCCCCGCTATACCCATAAGCGTTCGCGGGAATGAAAGGCGGTGATGTTTGGGGATTCGATATCCCCAAACATCACCACCTATGTTAGTATCTTATCAGTTCTGCAATTCTATAAATGCTAGTTTGCTCTTCTAAATTGCCAGGAACAGAAATTCAGTTATACCAGATTAAGAGCGATGCACAATAAAAATCACCGCTCAACAATAGTGCCTTAATTTGTCTATTCCATAGCGATAACTAAATGCAAGTTTTTTAACAATTCCTCTGAGGTGTATCGATAATGTGCTTTTCAACTAGCTGCATTTATTTCCCTAAGTTTTGAGGATATTATACTACATTTGGCGATAAATGTCTATAATTGCCTAGAAAGTCAGTGAAGTTTTACAATACCTTATTTTGCTGACGTTCTATTTGCAAAGTTACTTTGACTCTTTCATACTCGGCTTTTAGAAGGGAAAGTTTTTCTATACCATCTTTAGTATGCCCATTCCGCCCCATTGTTTCTAGCTCTTTGCAAAAATTAGATAAATTTGTGGCCCCCAAAGTCATACTACTTGCCTTCAGCGTATGGGCTGCTTGTCTGAGTTCGGTTGCATTTCCTTGGGCAATTGCTGTAGAAGCATCGACTTGACTAAAAGATTGGAATAAGCGATCCATCCTCTGGGCTGGAATACCGATGCCCGTGTCTTTAACCGCAAATTCAATTAAATATTGTTGTTTACCGTTAACAGTTAACGGCGCAGCCATTACCGAAACTATTACTTCTCCTTTTTCGGTGAACTTAACGGCATTGCCGACCAAATTCACGAGTATTTGCCGTAATCGTGTGACATCTGCCACAATTGTATTTGGGGTTTCAGGATGGATACTGTATCCCAGTTCAATCTCTTTTTCTGCTGCCTTGAAAGCGAGCAAGTCGAGGGATTCTTCAAGGCAAGTGTGAGCAAAGACGATCGTCTGAGTGCCATTACCCAGAACGTGGACGTTATTGCGCTGCATTATGTTACTTGTAGTTGCCATGAGCTAGCAATCCTTTTTTCCGTTACCTATTCCAGGATAAAAGCGTGAACTAAGTAGGTGCAGGTAAATAAAGTGAAAATAGTTATTTAAAGATGGGGCGGGCGGGACGCCCACCCCACAAGAAGGCTGGCTTCCTTGTGGGGTGGGCGTCCCGCCCGCCAAATGCCTGAATTTATTTACGAAAAACCCAAACATTCGCGCTAATCTAATCCCAGCCCTTCTTCATCAATTCTCATGTCCGAGCCTTCAATAACGATCGCACTCAAACTCTTCGCAGCTTATCAGGAAGCTTATGGCGTTCCAGACCTAGTATTGGAGTTCCCAGCTTCCACCCCAGTTGTAACAGTGCTGGATAGGCTGATCGCCGAACATCCCGAACTAGCACAATGGCGCAACATCACCCGTTTTGGCGTCAATCTCCAATTTGTCGATCCAGATACCGTCCTCCAAAATGGCGATGAAGTCGTGCTGATTCCACCCGTCAGCGGAGGCTAGAAAAGTCAAAAGTCAAAAGTCAAAAGTCAAAAAAGGGATAGAAAAGTCAAAAAGGGGCTAGCGGCTAGGGCAAGAGGGAAGAGGGAAGAGGGAAGAGGGAAGAGGATTTTATCGTTTTGTGGTGGTTGTTGTGGGCGATCGCCTTGACAGTGAAAAGCTGTTCACCCTATCCAAAGGCGACATCTTCATCTGCGTTCATCTGCGTTCATCTGTCTTCATCTGCGGTAAAAAATCTTCAAAACTTACTTGGCGGATAAATTATCTTCGGCAAACTTATTCCCAAAGAACACATTTTTATCGCCAAAAGAAAGGTTTGAAAACTCTTATCTTTTGCTTTTATGATATATACTTACTATGGGTAGCGACAGCTTTAGGCAAGCTTAAGTATAAAATATTACAATATATTCATATAGATTGCAGGGTTTTGGTAGTTGAAGTTGTTGCTGAGTGGGCGTAAATAAACTGAACACCCAGAAACCCGGTTTCTAAGGGCGCGGCAGTTTTACGTTTAATTATGCCCACCTAGTTATATGAGGATTTACTTTCTTATAGCCAGTAGCTTAGTAAGTAAAATTAATTAGATAAGTCTGCATATTTATATACATAAGAGAACTTAATTATTTTTATTTTTAGAGAAAATAAACAGGGTTGAGGAACTTTGTGAGGAGAGACGAGGGAATAGGCCAGTGAGGATACCCGACAAAATAAGTCGGGTATGTTTGACGGTGTTGAGGCGTCGTGCTAGTATCAATCCACAGTTGAGAAATAGAGAGCAGAAATCATGACCCAGGCGATCGCAACCCAAACCAAGACAGCAGCCACATTCAAATCGCTCAAGTGTAAAGAGTGTGGTAGTGAGTACGAACCTAAAGCAACTCACGTCTGCGAGTTATGTTTTGGCCCGCTGGAAGTGGCTTACGACTACGACACCATCCGCCGCACGGTTACCCGCGAAACTATTCAAGCGGGGCCTAATTCCATCTGGCGTTATCGCGCCTTTCTACCCGTCGAAACAGATAACCCTATTGATGTAGGAACCGGCATGACGCCGCTAGTACGCGCCAATCGCTTAGCGCGTCGCCTGGGATTAAAAAAGCTATATATTAAAAACGATGCCGTCAATATGCCGACTCTCAGCTTCAAGGATAGGGTCGTATCAGTTGCCCTAACTAGAGCTAAAGAGTTGGGTTTTTCTACAGTATCTTGCGCCAGTACAGGAAATTTAGCTAATTCAACAGCTGCGATCGCAGCTCATGCCGGACTGGAATGTTGCGTCTTCATCCCCGCCGACTTGGAAGCAGGTAAAATTCTGGGGACATTAATTTACGGCCCCACCGTGATGGCAGTGCAGGGAAATTACGACCAAGTGAACCGACTCTGCTGTGAAGTTGCAAATACACACGGTTGGGGATTTGTCAATATTAATCTCCGCCCCTACTATTCCGAAGGCTCGAAAACCCTGGGTTACGAAGTTGCCGAACAACTAGGTTGGGAATTGCCAGACCACATCGTCGCGCCATTAGCATCGGGTTCCCTGTTCACCAAAATTTACAAAGGGTTCCGAGAATTCATCGAAGTTGGTTTAGTTCCTGAAAAAGATGTTCGCTTCAGCGGTGCCCAAGCAGAAGGATGTTCTCCGATCGCACAAGCATTCCGGGAAGGGCGGGATTTTGTCAAGCCAGTCAAGCCGAGTACGATCGCCAAATCACTTGCGATCGGCAACCCAGCAGACGGCATTTACGCATTGGAAGTAGCCCGGAAAACTGGCGGCAATATCGAATCTGTCACCGATGCGGAAATAGTGGAAGCCATCAAGCTGTTGGCAGAAACCGAAGGCATCTTCACCGAAACCGCTGGCGGTACAACAGTTGCCGTGCTGAAAAAACTGGTAGAAGCTGGTAAAATTGACCCCGACGAAACAACCGTCGTCTACATTACCGGCAACGGACTGAAAACCCAAGAAGCTATCCAAGGTTACATCGGCGAACCGCTCACAATCGAGCCGAAGTTGGAAAGTTTCGAGCGTGCCTTAGAACGAGCCCAAACACTCGATCGTTTGGAATGGCAACAAGTCCTCGTTTAATAGGGGCTAGGGACTAGGGGCTAGCTTCACTCCCGATCGTTGATTTTTCCGATCATTGACAACTAACTACTGACAACTGACAACTGACAACTGACAATTGACAACTGACAACTGACCAAATAACTATGCCCGTCAAAGTTTTAGTTCCTACTGCTCTGCAAAAGTTCACCAACGATCGCGCTACCCTGGAATGTAGCGCCAACAATATTGGCGAACTGCTAGATTCCCTAGAGCAAAGCTGCCCCGGCATCAAAGGGCGTCTTTGCGATGAAAAGGGTGAACCGCGCCGATTTTTGAACTTCTATGTCAACAGCGAAGATATCCGCTTCCTGGATGGAACCCAAACATCCCTCCAAGATGGAGACGAAGTGAGTATCGTTCCGGCGGTTGCTGGTGGTTAAATCCCAAATCCCAAATCCCAAATCCCAAATCTAAAATCCAAAATCGAATTGAGCTATGGCAGAAGAAACCAATCATAACGAAGCCGGAGAAATAGCTCCCAGCACTGTTGACAACCAGGCTCCCAGCGTTTCAGAAGAACACGCTCCTAGCACTGACTCACCAGCGACAACAGATATTCCCACTGCAAATGCACCCGATCCAACAGCAGTAAATCCAGAAACAAATCCTAATGCAGCAGAGGAGAAAGCTGCTAAACCAAAAGCTGGTGCCAAAAAACCTCCTAAAGCAGAAGCAGAAGAAGGCGCTGATTCAGATGAAAAAGCTGCTGATAAAAAGCCTGCTGCCAAAAAAGAGAAAGCTCCAGCAGTTGAAGACAAGCCCTTTGCTGAATTTATTCAACAAGATTACTTGCCAGCTTTAACCGCCGGACTTACCAAGCAAGGCGTCAAGGATTTACAACTAAGTTTGGAAAAGCAAAAGATTCCGGTAATTGGCTATGCACAAGAACCTGAATGCTGGCAAATCGTCGGTAACTGGGATAAGGGTTTGCGTCAGTTTCGCGTCTATTTCATCAAAGACGATATTCAAGGACAACGAGCTTTTTCCTTTGCTGAAAATGGTGGTAAACCCAGTACCCTGGAACCTTTCTTGATTGACGATCGCAAAATTACGCTAGATTTGCTGGTGTTTGGTGTCGTTCAGCGATTGAACGCGCAAAAGTGGTTGGTGAGAAATTAGGGTCTAGGGGCGAGCGTTGAGGGAAGAGGGAGAATTTACTTTCTTTTAACTTATCAAAGGGCTAGTGCAGGATGGCGGAAATAACTCACCACTAAAAATTGCCAATGATTGCTCTGGAAATCTTGATTTTTACCACTGACAACTGACAACTGACAACTGACCACTTGCACTAGGGATTTTTTCAAGTCTTAAGTCAGTAGTTCAGATCTCTAGGAAATCATACATTACGACGCCGGTGACAGGGTGGTTGCCAATGCCGACATAGCCAGATTTGACCATTTCCTTCAAAACGGCTTCCACCTCGGCAAAGCCTATCCCCGTGTCCATTACAGCTTGGGTTACGGAGATTTTTCCACCTCTAGCGGCAGCCGCTTTGACAAGTTTGACCATGAGTTGGTCGCGAGTAGGTGGAACTACTCTTAAAACCGCAGCTTGATTTATAGGCACGCCCGTGGGAGAATAACCCAGTCTGGCTCTGACCTTGGTGTTGTGTTCCTCCACCATGCCGGGAATGAGAACCAAATCTATTACCTGGCCAATTCCAAATAAGCCAAAGGTAAACAGCCACAAAAGCCCCGTGCCAATTTTGCGGTTGTAGAGGCGATGCAGCCCGTGTAGCTGAAGTAAGCAGGCGAACCACAGCAGATAGCTAGTGCCAAGGTCATTCATGGATCGATCGCGCTAATACCTTCCAATTCCCATGATAGATATTCTGTAGAGGAAGGTGAAAAAAAATTTTACTTTCACCTTTTCCCTTTGCCCTTCACCCTTCTTAACATTCCGTTGCAAGTCTTAACCAAATACCAAGTTTCTACTCCCCCGTAGCTTGGTAGACTGGAACGCAGCCAGTACAGCGCCCGATAATAAGTATCGACTCATAAGAAGAGAGCAAAAAAACTTATGGTAGATTCACTGACGAAACCCAGCTTTGAAGAGTTAAGGCCCGGAATTAAAGTTCCAGCCAAAGAAACCATCCTGACGCCTCGGTTCTACACCACGGACTTTGAGGAAATGGGTAAGATGGACATCTCAGCTAACGAAGATGAGCTGAGAGCGATTTTGGAAGAGTTCCGCGCTGACTACAATCGCCATCACTTTGTGCGAGATGCGGAGTTTGAACAATCCTGGGATTGTATTGACGGGGAAACTCGCCGATTGTTCGTAGAATTCCTGGAACGTTCCTGCACGGCAGAATTTTCTGGCTTCCTGCTTTACAAAGAACTGGGACGCCGGTTGAAGGACAAAAGCCCAGTCCTAGCAGAGTGCTTTAACCTGATGTCGCGAGATGAAGCGCGTCATTCTGGTTTCCTGAATAAGGCGTTGTCCGATTTCAACTTGTCGCTTGACTTGGGATTTTTGACTAAGAGTAAAAACTACACCTACTTCAAGCCCAAGTTTATCTTCTACGCGACCTATCTGTCTGAGAAAATTGGCTACTGGCGCTATATCACAATTTATCGCCATTTGGAAGCCCATCCCGAACATCGGGTTTATCCAATTTTCCGCTTCTTTGAAAACTGGTGTCAGGATGAAAACCGTCACGGCGATTTCTTCGATGCTGTGATGAGAACTCAGCCGCAGACGTTGAATGATTGGAAGGCGAAGCTGTGGTGCCGGTTCTTCCTGCTGTCGGTGTTTGCTACGATGTATCTTAACGATATCCAGCGGGCTGATTTCTATGCGACGCTCGGTCTGAATGCGCGTGATTATGATATCTACGTGATTGAGAAGACCAATGAAAGTGCTGGACGGGTGTTCCCGGTGATTCTGGATGTGGCGCGTCCAGACTTCTACCAGCGGCTGGATACTTGCGTGCAGAATAATGTAAAGTTGAGTGCGATCGCAAACTCGAAGACGCCCAAGTTCCTGCAATTCTTCCAGAAGCTGCCTTACTACGTCTCGAATGGTTGGCAGTTGGTGCGGCTGTACTTTAATAAGCCGATCGACATGACTCCTCTCGAAGGAACAGTGCGCTAGTTTTGATTTGTTGCTCCTTGATTCGGATCGGTTCTGCCAAGAGCAGAACCGTTTTTTTCTATATAATTCGTACTCAAGATGAAATTTAATTACTCGCTTTTATTAATCATCAGTTGCTTGACAATGGGAATAACACCCGCTTGGAGTCAAACGCAACCAGAAACAACGCCTAGTTCCAATGCTAGAGATTTAGATTTAAGTCCGCAAATTATTGAAAATAGTCCGGTGTTGCAGCGCTGGATGCGAAAAGTGCCGGATGTTTTGAACGAGATTAAGAATGACCCCAGCTTTCGGACGCGGGTGCGGTTGGGTTATACTCAGTTTCCTTCTACCGATGATGCGGATGGTGCAATGGTGGGAGTGGAGGATTTGTTTATCGGTAGAACTGGGTTGACGGTGAGTGGGGATTTTCAGACGACGTTTAATGGCGATCGCCAAACTTATGGCGGAGATTTGCGTTATTATGTGCTACCATTAGGTGGTTATATTAATATAGCACCTGTGGTTGGTTATCGGCATTTGGAAACCGATCGATATACAACAGATGGACTGAACGTCGGTGCTAAATTGCTATTAGTTTTATCTCGCGGCGGTGCGGCAGATATTTCTTTAACTCAAAGTTGGGTATCTCCCGGTACGAATGAGGAAGTCGGTTTGACGACCATTTCTACTGGTTATGCGGTTACTCGCAATTTCCGAATATCGACCGATATTCAGAAACAAAATGCAAGACAAGATAAAGATACTCGATTTGGAATTGCTTTGGAGTGGATGCCTTAAGAGAATTGTCATTATCTACATCTTTTTAAACCTTAGACTTCGCTACAATCCCGCCTGCGATTCAAATCGCAGGCGGGTGTGTGGGCGACAGCATCATTAATTTATGGGTAGACTTTGTTGCAAACGGTGAGATCGTTATAAACAAATCAAAGATTTAATTTTATCGCTAAATTCTGCAATCACATCTTCGTTTGGCGGTATAGCCACATCGTTGTAAAATGCCACAACAGCAACAACTTCACCCGACGCCAGAATGGGTACACCCAAACCAGCTTTTAAACCGGCTTGTTTGGCGAGATGCGATCGATAATAGATAGCTGGTTCTAACTCTACATTTTCTATCCATTCCGGTTTTTGCATCATCCACACGCGACCCGGTAAACCCGCGCCTGCTGCAAAGGTAAAACTTTCCGATTCTTTTCGGAAGTCAGCCAGTTCCTCTGATACCATATAATATGCTGGATGGGGACGCATCAGCTTGCTGTCTGGAATCCACACTTCGGCGTATTTCCAGCCAGTAGATTCGCAGATTTGTTTGAGGATGTTTGTCAGGTCAGCTTGCAAGTTGTCGATCGTAACTTTTTGCACGAGGGTGTTTTGGTTTAGGCGAACTACTGGCAAAGGTACAGCAATTTTATGTGGGAAACTGAGTAATTTGACACAAAATCCTCGATGCTGTGAAGGCGAGATACCCGACTTCTTAAAGAAGTCGGATATCTGAACTGCTGGTAGCGATCGCATTCTAATTAGATAAGCCTTTAGCGAAGACAGCGCAACAACTTACCAAATCCAGAAATTTTACGTGTTGGTACGTTACGGTTTAAGCCTAACGCACCCTACCGGATTTATTTAGTGCTTGGCTGCTTCTGTCTCGTAACACTTAAGAATAAGAGATGTAAGCTTACTTAAATCGCTGACAGAGGAAATGATTACTCGTGATGCTGCATCTCCAAGTGAAGCTGAGACTTCCTGCACTTCAAAGCCTGATGCTAGAGATTTCACTTCATTTACAGGTAGGCGAGTTACAAAACTGTTTTTCTTTGGAGTCAAATACAGCCGCAGGAACCACCACGTAGTTCTACCCAGATTTACTCCAAAGTAGGAGACTGTATCTTTGTGCTTGATATCGAATTTGTAAGAAATGCCCGCAGGCTCAAGCCTGGGGCTACACGAACAAAGCCTGCATAGCCGCTTCAGAGTGTCGGTTTTTGAGAGAATGAAACCACCCTGCCTCCAATATTATTGCCAGATAGGTTATTTTACAAAATTTTTACTAACTATCGAGACACCTGCAAAAGTTTGAGCAAAGCAGGGTAATCTATCTTACTATTATGACGCTTGTCCACAGGAATTTTTGGGCAGACTTTAATATCCTGAATATGAGTATTTACGAGAGATTGCTGTAAAGATGTCAAGTTAATTTTAGATTGGGAATTATTTAATTCAACTACCAGAATTCGCTTTCCTCGATAAGAAACAATTGCAGCGCGACGGATGCCGGGATGATGTTGAACTACCGCTTCCACGGCAAACGGATAAAGGATTCCGTACTCGTCCTCAATGGAAGCTTGACAGCGACCTAATAACCACAAGCGACCTTGCAAATCGAGATAACCAGCATCACCAGTTCGGTGCCAAGGCGTACCTTCTACACTGAATTTCGTTTCTTCATTGCCATGTCCGTACAAGTAGCTAGGCAAAACATGATTGCCGCTGACAACAATTTCTCCAGCTGTTTCGGGAGGTAGACAAGCTGTTGCAAATTCTGTATAGGAATAAGAATTAATAGTTTTTCCCCACTGTTGGCGTAAAATTCTCAGTTGAATAGCAGAAACGGGTTTTCCTACTAACAAACCGCGTCCGTTGAGTGTAGCAACAACGTCTTCATGTTTGATATGGCGATGAGAAATGTGGGCAATAGGTTCGGCTTCGGTGGAACCGTAGACGACGGTGAACTCTGCTTGGGGGGCAATCTGCTGCCATTTTGCGATCGCTAGAGGCATCACAGGCGCACCTCCACTAAAGATTTTCTCAATACTGGGCAGAGTTAAACGACGTTCAAGACAATATTCAGCCAAGCGTTCTAAAAATGCGGGAGATGCCAATATGCGACTCGGTTTGTGAGTTTGAATTTGTGCAATTATTGGAGATGGAGCGATCGCACCCGGAAACCGCAAATCTCCTTTTGGAATTACGCTAGTCATACCCGCTGCCAAATTTGCCAGCACAAAAATAGGTAAGGTAACTAACTCTACTTCTCCCGGTTTTGGTTGTAAACATTGTGCCAAAACTCGATATTGATCTACCAGAAAACCGTGTGTGCGTAAAGCTGCTTTTGGTTGTCCAGTGCTACCGCTGGTAAAAGTTAGCAATGCAGGGGTATCATGGTTGCAGGGAAATATCTCAGGATCAGGCGGTAAATGCCACGCACGGTGCCAAGAAATTGCCCCCGGAACTGGAAACGCGATCGCAAATTTGAGCGGAATTCGACGTAAAGCCGGTGATACCAGACGCAGCAAGTGCGCTTTGGGACTGGCAATCAAAGCTTTTGGTGGGTATAATTTACAACATTGATTAATATGTCTTCTACCAACGCCTGGGTCTAGAAACATTGCCACCAGCCCCAAGCGGAACAGGGCAAGCAGTGCGGTGTAAAGCTCCGCCGACATGGGATAAAACACCAGCACGGCATCTCCATGCTGCAAACCGCAGCGACGCAGCAAAGTGCAAACACGACTGGCAGCTAGTTCCAGATCGGCAAAGGCGATCGTGCGGCTGTGATGCCAATCTGTATCAATTATTGCCGGTAATTGCGGGTGAGTGGCAGTGCGATCGTGCAGGATAGTGGCTATGTTCATTATTAGTCATTAGTCATTAGTCATTAGCTCGCCAATCACTACAATAGCTCTTTGGCGAAAAGGGTATAGCGACGTATAGTTTGAGCGTAGCGACGGCTTAAATTGCGCGAAGGATTGGCATCGTGCATTAAAGCGTGAATAGCTCGATTGTAACCTAATCGATGTGCGATCGCATGACATTGTGCAACTAGCAAATTACCCAATCCAGCGTAGATGCGTTTAGGTAAAACTGCAACAGTTTTGATAATCACAGTATTGATAGGTTCTCCCCGTTGCGCTTGCAGCCAGTCGGGTATAGCAAACAGGAAGCCGACAGGATTATAGTTGTGTTCTGCTATCAGCACCAATTCTGGTTTTAGATAGGGTAACAGCAGACGGTACTGGGAGATAAATTCTGCTTCGCTAATAGGTGTGTAAAGAAAATTCCTGCGGAAACTGGCGGACGAAACCATATAAATTCGGTGCAATTCCTCTTCAATACGCTCTAAATTCACGGAGCGAATTTGCACACCTGCATTCTCAAGACGCGCAATTACCGTCTCTAGACGCGGGTCGATGTAGCTTAAGTTTGTATTCAAAGCCGAACTGTATTCAGCCAGCGGTGTAAAGCCTTGATCTAAAAAATCACATTGCCAATCATCAGGATTATCCGGTTCTAAAAAGAAAGTAGCTTCTTCGCCTCGTTCTGTCAGCAGTCGATAGCGTTGCCAAGTATTGCCATCGACGGGAGCAACTGCTAAAGTGCAGCCAAAAGCGGCTAATTGTTCGCAGGCGTGCTGAAGAATTCGCGCTGCTGCTGCGGCATCTTGAACATCATAATGACCGATAAATCCTAAGCGATGATTAGGGAAAAATGGTGTATTTTGCCACCACAAAGAGCAACGTGCTACTAAATTGCTTTCATCTCTAATTAAAACCCAATGAGCATCAGGCGCTGTTGGTAATTGGTCATTAGTAATTAATAATTTTTCATGGCTCATTTGTATTTTTCCCTTATCATAAATTTTGCTAGTAACGTTAAATAATTTGTTCCACAATCAATACCCTATAAAAGAAAACTTTATCTTCTTGATATAACTGGTGAGCAAAACTGGACAAAGGTTGCAAACAGTCAGCCATCGATTCGGGGCGACGACGCTCTACCAAACGATTCCAATATACCAATCTTCCCTGGCTGCATCCAACTCTTATTAGTTTTTTCAGCAGACGATAATAGCTGTCTAAAGACATAAACTCAAAAATATTACTCAAGTTAAAGCCATTGACAGAATCTCGATCCAAAGTATCTAAAAAATCCTCAATAGCGGTGCAGTGCCATTCCAAACGGTCAAGGTTAGAACGGATAGCCTCGAAATTTTCATACCGCAAAGCATAGGGGAGGATGTGCAAATGATGACCCATTAATATCCAATGCAGATAGGGATTTTTAGCCGGATTTAGACTTGTCAAAGCATAGCGGGTGCGTGACAAGAGATGCGCTGCTAAGCTGCTGTTGGTATACCTCAAAAAACTAGGGTCTGTTCCCAATCGCCCCAGTACAAACTGGGAGAAAAAGGCTCGAAATAAAAGCTGCCATCGCCAATTATTCCAACGTTTTTGGTAGAAAAGCTGCCGTTGTTCTGGGGTATCTAGTTCAAGAAAGGCGACGATATCATCTCGATTGTGAGTTAGGGGCAAAATGTAGCGGCGGAATAATGCCAAATAATGCTCGAATTTTCCGGCTGCACCGATACCAGAGGCGATCGCATTCGGGCGATCGTCCCAAAACTCGCGCACGGTTGGCGATAATTGCGATCGACAGCGCTGGTACAGATGAGTTCTCAGTTTGGAGATTTGTGGATTACTGGTTGCAGAAAAGAAAATTTTCTCTTCTGGTTCCTCTAATTCATTCCTAGATCCGATCAATACTAAAAGTTCTGGATGTGTTAATTCTCGATAAGCTGCTACTCGTAATTCCAAACAGGCAATCTGTGCTGGACTCAAGTCTACTGCAATTACCCGTTTTGGACTGCGACTCAGCATTGCCAGGGTATTGTCCCCACCAGAAGCGATCGACAAACAAACGCTATCTGGCTTGATATCGAGTGCTTTTAGTAGAATATCCGCATCTTCCCAACACTGGGCGTAACGAATTTCGGAAAATTTGGCAGCAAGGGCAATTTCACTAGGCATTGGTAATTGGTAATTGGTAAACCTGAGTAGCACACTTAGAATACCCTGTGTTGCACTTGTACAATCAAATCACTGATAAATTTAGGGATTATCAATTGCCTATCAGCTAATCTTAGAAACTTTTCCGGTGCTGCCATCCAATTCTACCCAATCACCATCTTTTAACCACTGGGTAACGCCAGGAAGAGAGACGATCGCAGGAATTCCCAATTCGCGTGCAACAATAGCAGCATGAGATAGCAAACTTCCTCTTTCTACTAGCAAACCAGCAGCAGCAGGAAACAGTAAAATCCAACCCGGATCGGTGCGATCGGCAACAATTATTGTACCCGGTTGTAGGGGTACACTTTTATCAGTTCCTACAACTTGCTTTGGATCTGTAATCACGCGCACAGCACCCCGCACCACTCCCGGAGAGCAACCAATACCTTGCAAATAAGAACTGGTGATTGGTGACTGGGAAACCCCCCCTTTCGTCCCCCCCGTCAACAGGGGGGATTGAGAATTGTCTTCCCTCCCCCCCGTCAACAGGGGGGATTGAGAGTTTTCTTCCCTCCCCCCCGTCAACAGGGGGGATTGAGAATTGTCTTCCCTCCCCCCCGTTGACGGGGGGGATTGAGAATTGTCTTCCCTCCCCCCCGTTGACGGGGGGGATTGAGGGGGGGTTTCCAACCCCTGATAAACGATTCCGCGTGTTTCAAAGCGATCGCCTGGAGATGGCATTTCCCGATATTTGGCAAACTCTGCCTGACGCACAGCTACCAATCCTTTCAGATCGGTGCAGGTAGCTGTACCTTCTATAAATCCCAGAATTTCATTCACTTCTAAATAGAAAATATCGCGGTGAGAGTGCAGGAAATCTAGGGCATAAAAACGTCTTCCTAATTCCAGAAAAACCCGCCTTGCTAGACCAAAAACGCGGGTACGTTCAAACCGCAAATTTTCGCGATCGCGCACCCGTTTTCGAGCATTTTTCAGCACCCAGTTAAACAGAAATCGCCGCAGCGGATGACCCCTAAAGGCTCTCCTGATACGCAATTCTGCTGTCTTCCTGAATCGAATTTGGATTTTGGGTTTAGGATTTGGGATTTTGGTTAGAAAATTCTCTTCTACTCCTTTGCTTCCCCGATCCTCCGCTCCTTCTCTTGGTGCTAATTGTCCCACTGCACGCAATAGAGGTAGCGGATTATCGTGAAGAGTGAGACTTTCTAATTTGAGTTCTTCTAAACAGCGATCGCCAAATTTATCCAAATATTCTTGATACTGCAATTTAAACTCATTCAACTGCGCGATCGCTGGCAAAATAGCATCTAAAGAACCGTGACACAGCAGTTCGATAACTTCACGATTTCCAGCAATCAATCCAGCCATTTCCCGGATTCTTTTTGCTGGTTCTGCACTTATAATATTGCCTTCGCCACCAATCAAATCATTTTGTAGCGTTCCCGATTTATCGTTACACCATTTCTCCGTTAAGCGTCGCAGAACACCGTAGAAAATCATGGCGAAGAAATCGTTAATTAAAGGCGCATCCCAACGAGTCAGCAATTGACTTTCAATCTGGCGATAGTAGGCAGCTAACTCATCAGGGCGTAACTTTTCTAAATTCAATGGCGACTGCAAAGCTTTGTCTAATCGCCGATAAAATTGCCGAATCCGTCGCGGCAACAAGAAATAATTTGTTATTAAACCAATAACAGTCTTAACCAATCGCCAACTATCTTGCAGACGATCTTGCCAAGTGGCAGTTTGCAACTCAGCTACAATACTTTCTGGCAGAGATTCCCGCACTCCCATCATTTGTTCCATGAAGCGCCGATTTACTCTAAAACCGGGCAACAAAGCTAAAACTCGATACCAACTCAGCAAATTGTAATAAACTCTTCCTTGAATCAGCCCAATCATGCGACTAAATGTGTCATCCTGTCGGTTAATTGTAGCTAACGGTACTCCCATTAAACGGCAGAACTGGCGATAAACTTGCTCATAAGCTCGACGCGCAAAAGAAAAGGTTAGAGGTGTAGTAACGCCGCTATAACTTTCAGCGATGTTGCTGTTATCCCACAAGTTTAAAATGCCATCTGGATCTGGCATTTGTGCTAGTGCAGTGATGGGGCGAGATTGCAGTAGGTAAAGTTGTCCATCTTCAATTGCCCACTCAATATCTTGGGGCCGATCGAAGTATTTGCTTACCTGACGCACCAGTTTGGCTACTGCTTGGATTTGCTCATCATCAAGAATAGGTTTTTCGGCAATAATTTGACATTGAATTATGCGTTCTTTTAGATCGACATGATAAGTATCGGCATCGCTTTCTCCTGATACTAAAGAAGTACCCAAACCATAAACCGCACTGATTACTGCTACGCCTCGTCTCCCCGTTACCGGATCTGCTGCAAAAGCAACTCCCGCTACTGTTGGATTAACCATCCGTTGAATTAGCACAGCGGGTGGATGCGGTATTGGGGACAAGCCAAGTTCTCGACGGTAATTCAAGACGCGATCGCTAAAATTCGATCGCCAAACTGCTGCTACTTTTTCTGCTACTGCTTCCAGCGGTACGTTCAAAAAACTATCGAGTTGTCCTGCGAAAGAATGCTGCACATTATCTTCATCAATTGCAGACGATCGCACCGCCACCAATTCCCCATTCGGGCAAAGTCGATGCAGGGTGTAGAGCATCTCTAATTTGACTGTTTCGTTTAGTTGGAGGTTGGCCAGCAATCTCTTAATTTCACCCTCATCTTGTTGTAGAGACGTTTCATGAAACGTCTCTACAATAGCTTTACGCAACTCAAGAGTAAGACTGGCTTCAAAAGCTGCTGGGGAGAGGACGAAGCCTTTTGGGATGAGGAAATCTGCTTGTTGCAATTGGGCAAGAGCGAAGCGTGCGCTTTGTGCGATCGCTCTTGCCTTGCCCCCCATTAAAGACTCTTTTTCTTTATCCTCAAAGCGAATAATATAAGTCATACAATTTTAGAGTTTAAATTTTATTTCCTGCATTTTAAACTGCTCATAAAGGCAGTAGAAGTGGTATAATCCCCAGACAAAGATATACTAGCAGTGTCCAGAGACTAGACATTTTTTCTATAAGTTTAGCCCATTTAGTGATGGGTTGACGCAGGAAAAGCCATGCAACAGCGATCGCAACAATTAGTAATATTGCCAGCAACCAAGCGACAGGAGTTGCAAAGTTAATTTGGGAGGCGGATATAAAAGATGCGATCGCCGTCAAACCCACCACACCCAACCAAGCCAAAACAGCATTTCGACGCCCCCAGACAGCGCTGTAAGTCTCAACGCCAAACTCTTCATCTTTAGGCGATCGAATCTTCCGCCCAATTTCAATTATCATCCCATTAAAAAAGCTAGCCACCAAAAACCAGAAAACACCCGCAGGCGGGGACGCCTGCGCCACTAACCAATCGCAGGCTGTCGCATACAAATTAATCAGCGGTACAATTACCATATGGCTCCACATATAAGCCAAAGGGTGCGCCTTTAGCCAATTATGCACAAAAAATTCCTTGCACATCAACCCAAAGTAAAGCCACACCAAACCCAACATTAATGCCAAAGTTGGTGTTAACCAAAGAGCCAAGCCTAACTGAATTATCCCAGTAGCAATACCCAGCCAACCTAACTCGCGCAAACTCATCAAACCCCTGGGAACCGCACGGTAAGGACGGTATCGCAAATCCTCTTCAAAATCTTTGAATTCATCTGCAATTCGCAGATGTAAAAAGAATATAAAAACACTGACAAAAGCAACTATTATTGAACTAAAATTCTGTATTTTTGTCCCACCGCGCAGCAAGACAGAGTAGCCAAACGCAGACCCACTGAATACTGCAATTAGCACGCTATGTGCCACAATTGGAAAGCGTTCACGCTGATAAATCCACCAGCGATTTAACATTATTGGCTGCATAAATATAACCTTATCTATTACTAATAATGCGTTCGGCTGACTCGATATCCTCATCGCTCCAACCCTGCACCTTTAATCTGTTAGTAATTTGAGAATTGCTCCAACCGTAACTGCTACCTTTCCTCATGTATTCAATCAGTGCTATTTGGTTAGGAGTCAGAGAGCTTCTTTCTTGGCGGGGTACTGTTTCGTTAGGAGTCATTAATGGACTCTCTTGCTGGAGTCTATCAGAACTTGTTTCTCTCCTAGCTGAATTGCGATTGAGATATAATAAAACCGGGAACCAAATTGGCGCTACTATTATCATGCCAACCAACCAGGCGATGACTGCAAAAATAACAAGCCCAATTCCTAACGTACAGATTGTTAAACCAATTAAAATTGCTACAGCGTTATTTATACCTCCAGAAATTACCGATAAGTAGGAAAAAACAACGATCGCGCCAACCAGAAAACTCAAAATATGAAAAAGTGCCTGTTTGTCGTCAATCCTTCTTTCTCTCAGCATTTTATATTTCCCTCACAATCACTTGTTTACTTCAGAACCTATTGTCAATCGCAGTTTCCCAATAGCGAATAAAAGCGATAATTAGCGCCATGTAAATCGGTACACCAAAAGCTATTTCTACTGGTGTATTGAACAAAGAAGTTTTGTAACCTATCCAAGTTTCGACAGTGCTGTGATTGTAAACTCGATAGCCATTATTCATCAGCCAAGCCTCTATTGGAAAAGCTATAGCACTGGTAATCATTACAGCAATGGCAAATCTTTGCGGAGTCGCATAGTTGATGAAAAATTTACCAACCACAGCAGCAGCAAACCCGACAATGAGAATCCACATCCCAGTTTGGATAAAGCTGATATCGTGAAAGATGTAAGACCACTTGGGAAAGTTTTGATTGTTCACCATCGGCTCAATCATTACTTCAAATAAGAAGATTGCTAAGAAAGCTAGGAAAAAGCTACGCACCCATTTTCTGTGCTTTAGAGGTACTAACGGAATATCGTCTATTATGAAACTCCAATATTTGTAAAAGGCGATGACCAATCCCATAAAGACGGGTACATAATATAGGATTTCCAGCGGTACTCCCGCAACCCAAATACCTGAAGTAGCCTTGATAACTTCGGGCGCGTAACTGCGAAGTCCTATATTGACAACGATCGTTTCCAAAACTATGACAGCAAAAGTCAATATTCCTAAATAAACTGCAAATCTTCGCCACTCTTTCCAATTGGGTAAAAGTTTGTCTACCAATAGCACAACTCCCAAAATTAAAGCTGACCAACCTATAGTTAATATCCAACTAACATCGTGGTAAACATACGCCCATTGCCCCATTCTGAAGTTATTCCACATGGGAGCGGTAAACAACTCAAACATCATCACTCCCGAACTCATTATGAGAAAGCGTAGAGGCAATTTATCTGTGACTTTACGAAGTATAATGAAAGCGGCAGCAACTCCGGCAACAATAAAAACTTCAAACAGAACAATTGGTAAACTAGGGCTTTTATCGAAGTTGCAGTTTGCCAGAATTGGATTGAGATAGAGGTGTGAAATCATAGGGTAATAGTAATTACTAAATGTGGATATTCAGGTTTCCGCCTGAGACAGTCTCTTTTTGCCGAAATTCAGAATCTTTAATTTTACATCCACCCCACTTTGCTTGACAAAATTCGGGTAGCGTACTCAATCTCTCCCAAATCCTCCACAGGGGTTCTTCAAGAATGCTGCCAAACTTGGCGTGATTGAAATCGCAGGACATAATATCTCCGTAAGGAGATACGTAAAAATAACTCGTACCGCAGGAACAACCGACGCTGCGATGACTGGTGAAGTAAGAAAAGAAAACAACTCCAGGATAACTGGGATTTTGGTTGTATTTTCTGCCTGACTGGATCATATCTTCTACCCAGTTGTTGTTGTCAACTAAATCTTGTCGCTCTTTATATCTTCCGGTTGGTAAAGCTTCAAATACCAGTATTTCATGAATTCCGATGTTTTTTCCTAGTTTGACAATTTTATTTAATTCTCCATCGCGGTAAGATTCAGGTGTCATAGTTGTGGAGATTCCTACAGAAAAGCCTAACTTTTTCGCTGTTTGGATACCTCGCATTGCTCGATCGAACAAACCTGGTTGATTCCGAAATTGGTCGTGCTTTTCTGAAGTGGCGGCATCAATGCTAATATAGATGCTGTCTAAACCTGCTTTTTTTAATTCTGCTGCCCGCTTTTCTAAATGCCAACCGTTGGTAAATAAAACAGTCGTAGAAAAGTCTTTGTTAACAGATCTGATAATTTCCGGTAAGTCTTTTCGGAGCAGCGGTTCGCCGCCGACAAAGTTGATTACAGATACTCCTAAGTCTTGAGCGTCTTGGATAAGTTTTTTGGCTTGCTCTAATGTCAAAATATTTTTGCCTTTTTCTTCTACTCCGGTGAAGAAACTACAATGCTCGCAAGTGACATTGCAGATGTCATTGACAGCAAAACTCATCAAGTTGGGCAAGTTTTTATTTTGAATGCTGCGATATAATGCGCGAGCGATAAAGTTTGAGGCTGGCTTGCTGAATAAAGCTGGCGTGGATAGGGAATAAACCGGGTATCCGTTACGGTAGTGTATAATTTTGTTATGGTTTAAATAGATTTGATACAAAATTTTGACAAAGTCGGCGCTATAATCTAAAGCCCTAGTGGCAAGAAACCATTTGAGGCGAATATTGCTAAGAAAGGTATTCATAGATCGCTAACGTAAGTTGATAGTTGTATTATTAAGGCTTTTGCACCAAGTACGTTGTTGCGCTAAAGCGCAACAACGTACCTAACTAGCAACTTGAGTTACTAGATTAACGGCAGCATACATTAACATTAGTGTACGGCGTCGGCTTTTAGAAGTAATCTAGAAAAAAATTAACAATTAGAAACAATGCCTAGAACGCTAAACCAGTAGGATATTTTATCATAATGGAAGACCTGCCAAACTTACTCTCGATCGCGGAATCTTATCTGCGGGATAAAGTTGCTACCATAGCCGCTGAAATTGACAGCAATCCAAAAGCTCTGCAAAATGCACTTAAAGGTCTGGGAGAATTAGGAGTACTTGCCCTCAGAATTCCTCCAGAATGGGGCGGTCAAGGTGTCAGTGAAGAAACTTTTCAGTCTTTCCAGGAACTGATAGCCAAATATTCCGGCGCTTTAGCTTTCTTGCAAACTCAACACCAAAGTGCTGCTGGTATGCTTTTTGAGAGTAAAAATGCCTCTCTCAAACAAGAATACCTCCCCCGCACTAGCAACGGTGAAGTGCTGGTGGGGGTTGGCTTTTCGCAACTGCGACGATCGGGCCTCCCGCTAATTGTAGCTAATCCTGTAGAGGGAGGTTATCTATTAGATGGAGAAATTCCTTGGGTAAGTGGATGGGGGATATTTCAATATTTTATTGTCGCCGCCGTTTTACCGGATGGTCGGGCTGTTTTTGGGATGGTTCCTTTTGTGGAAACATACCGAAATTCAGACGGTACTATTACTTTTAGTCAACCGATGCAGCTGACAGCAATGACATCTACCAATACTGTAACGGCAAACCTGAACAAGTGGTTTTTACCCGTTGAACTTGTTGTTTCTATTAAACCTGCTGGTTGGATACACGAAAACGACAAAAAGAATGTTTTGCGATCGACTGGTTTGGTACTCGGTTGCGCTAGTGCTGGTATCGATATTATCGAAGCCGCCGCCATAAATAAGTCGCTTTTGTTTATAAATAAAGCATTGACGTTGCTGAATAGCGAACTCGCTCAATGTCGAACTACGATTAGAAAAGCTCAAGGAAATACAGCTATTACGCTAACAGAAAAGCTGCAATTGCGAGCTTGGTCGATCGACTTGGCGGTGCGAATAGCTCATGCAGCAGTTACTGTTTCTAGCGGTGCTGCTAATTACGCGCACCACGCAGCACAGCGTGTTTACCGAGAAGCGCTGGTGTTTACTGTTTCCGGTCAAACTACCGCAGTAATGGAAGCAACGCTTGAGAGGTTAACTCGTCCTCAAAATAGCGATCGCGAAAAAACCATTACCTACTCGCGATCGATCCATCTAAGTCATGCGATCGATCCTCATATACCCCAATGGCCCGGAGATCCACCTGTAGAATTTGAAACAGTAGCCGAACTAGAGAAAGATGGTTATTATCTGCGGCGTTTTTCCCTGGGCGAACACAGTGCAACCCATATTAACGCCCCCAACAGTTTTCACGCTACTGGTGTTGGAATTGACAAATATCCGGCCGAATCGCTAATTGCACCTGCTGTGGTAATCGATATTCGCGACAAAGTTACAGATAATCCCGATTACGTACTAACTATTGCCGATATTAAAGCTTGGGAAGCACAACACGGTCAGATTCCACCTGATAGTGTTGTGTTGCTGTACACAGGCTGGCAAGATAAATGGTTTGATAGCAATGCGTTTCTCAACCCGGATATAGAAGGAGTTCTGCATTTTCCGGGATTTGGAAGTAAGGCGACGGAGTTCTTGCTAAACGAACGTCAAATTGCTGGTGTGGGAATCGATACTCACGGCGTAGATTCCGGTCAAGATACAACCTTTACTACTAACCGTTTGGTATTAGAAAAACCCCGAATTGTGCTAGAAAATTTGACTAATTTGGAGCAGTTGCCACCAAAAGGGATTACCTTATTTATTGGTGTTCTTTGCCTCAAAGACGGCTCTGGTTCTCCTGCTGCTGTAATGGGGTTAGTAACAGAGCCGATCGACTAACGAATCGAGCGGTTATAGTCTACATTTACCCGTTTCCCATCTTTAGAAACGGTGACTGCGGTTTCGAGCGTATAAACATTGGAGTCTGGTCTGCGACCTTTGAATGTAAACGTCCAGGTGCGATCGCCATTATCTACGAAAGGAGCTTCCGTTGCTGGGCCGTGCATAGAGTTTTCAGGACGATAGCGACCCAAACCGCCGTTAGCTGCAACACCAGCTTGACGAGCGAGGTTTTTGGCACGATTGAGGTCAATGTTATCTCTGAGGATAACAATAGGGTCGCGTCGCTCCTGAAACGAAGCAACATCGGTATTTTCCAAAGAAAGGGCTTTGCTTGGTACTGAGCCAATTGCTAAAATCGCGATCGCGATCGCAGGGGCAAGTCGAATATCTACTTTCATTTGAGGATAACTCCTATAACTCTGCAATTGATAAGTTAGTTGTCTGTCTGCACTTTCTATTGTTAATTCAAAAATCCTCTCTCACCTCATCCAAGTGGAGGGTTTTTGGGATTTCCAAATGAGAATCGCTATAGTGTGATTGGTTTAAAGTAATAACTCAAATTGCTAGTTACTTGCTTTCTGGGTATGTTGTTGCGCTTTAGCGCTCTTATCCCAGTTGTAATAAGAGCGCTAAAGCGCAACAACGTACCTAATAGCAGCCTCAACTAGATAACTAGCAACTTGTGTTAATAGTCGCAAACCCAATTAATCAGGTTCCCAATTTAGCAAATTTGTTTGTATGTCTAGAGCAGCCCAACTCGATAAAAATTAGCCAACTCGCAAACTTTGAGCCGCTATTTTGAGGGGCGCGAGCAATTCCAAGGGTACGTGCAGTTGATTGAGAGTTGTGCTTTCTGTGCTTTTGGCGTTAGCGGGGCCGTGGTAATCGCTACCGCCAGTTACGAGTAAACCATACTGGTAGCACAAACCTAAGAGAGTTTTTTGCTGTGTTGGGGTGTGATGGGGATGGTAGACTTCCACTCCCATTAAGCCAGCGGCTACCAATTCCTTGAGAACTTCTTCCACAGCACCGCCTCGGAACAGGTAGGCATGGGCCCACACGGGGACAGCACCGCAATTGCGTAATAATGTGATGCCATCAACGATCGAGAATTTTTCGTAATGCACGTAAGCGGGGCCATCATCGCCCAACCAGCGATCGAATGCTTCGGCGGATGTTTTTGCATAACCCGCTTGCACCAGTGCTGTGGCAATATGAGGGCGTCCGGGTGCCATGCCTTCTCCCATTTCGGGCAATTTAATTGGATATCCCAATGCGGCTAAATTGGCTAGCATTTTGGCGGCGCGGCGTTTTCGTCCTTCCAGGCGTTCTGACAGGGCTGGTGCCAGTTGTTCTCGATTTGGGTAAAAACCGAGAATATGCAGAGAGCGATCGTTGTGGACGGTGCTAAGCTCTACACCGGGGACAATTTCTAGGCCGCAGACAGAGGCAGCAGCTATTGCTTCATCCCAACCAGAGAGGGTATCGTGGTCGGTAATTGCCAAGGCTTTCACTCCCGCTTGGGCGGCTTTTTTGACGAGGGCACTTGGAGTGAGGGTGCCATCAGAGTAGGTAGTGTGACAGTGAAGTTCTAACATTCTGGTTAAAGGTAGTCTCGGTGTACGACATCGGGCGAAAAATTTTATTCTAGAAGTTACAAACCTGGATGTATAGCATATCTTCGGTGTTTGAGGTAGCTTGCACCTGACCTCTCACCGGAATAAGGGGACTGTAAGTATGATAGCCAAGATAGGCAGTCTTGCTGCTAAAGTTGGCACAATTAGTTTGGGGGTTGAGAGCGTAACGCCTAGCTCTAAAAACTTTTCGGCAACACTCGTTGCTGCTGCTCTCAAGGCGCTGTACAGGCGAAAGAGCCGAACGCGATCGCGTTACCCTTTGTTTCTGACTGGCTAACGGTAAACATTGACTAATTTACAACAAATTCTGAAACCTGGTAACAGATAACCGATAAATGCAATACCAAATTGGTGGTACTCTCACAAAAAATGCGCCCAGTTATGTGGAGCGGCGAGCTGATGACGAGCTTTATGAAGCTTTAAAGCAGGGTGACTTTTGCTACGTCCTGAACTCTCGGCAAATGGGCAAATCTTCACTGCTGGTCAGAACCAAGGAGCGTCTCCAACAGGAAGGATTTAAGTGTCCCGTTATCGACATGACCGTTGTTGGTGGTGAAAATATCACCCCACTGCAATGGTATAAGGGAATAATTGCCGATTTATGGTCAGGCTTGAATTTATCAAAAAAACTTAACTTTAAAGCTTGGTGGCGCGAACAAGAAGATATTTCCTTACTCCAAATCCTGAGTTTATTTATTGAAGAATTACTGCTAGTTCATTTTCCCAACGAGCGAGTGTTTATTTTTCTTGATGAAATTGATAGCATTCTCAGCCTAAATTTTTCTGTAGATGACTTCTTTGCTCTGATTCGGTTTTGCTATAACCAACGAGCAATTAACCCAGCCTACAAGCGAATTACTTTTGCTATTTTTGGAGTAGGTACGCCATCCGATTTAATTCAAGACCCAAATCGCACTCCGTTTAATATTGGTAGAGCCATCCAATTAGCTGGTTTTGATTTGCCCGAAGCTGCGCTACTAGCCCAGGGATTAAAAATCAAAGAAGGGAACGCACAGGCAATTTTTAAAGAAGTTTTAGTTTGGACGGGAGGACAGCCATTTCTCACTCAGAAGCTTTGTAAATCGATCGCGCTTTCCAGCCAAAATACCATGAGTGGAATGCTGACCATTCCGCCGGGAACAGAGGCATACTGGGTGGAAAGCATAGTCAGGTCAAGCATCATCGAGCGCTGGGAATCCCAAGATGAACCGGAACATCTGCGGACAATTCGCGATCGCATCGAACGCAATGGAAAACGCGCCGGAAGAATGCTGGGCATCTACCAGCAAATCTTACAAGGTGTTGAAGTTAAAACAGATGATAGTCGAGAACAAATTGAATTGTTACTCAGTGGTTTGGTTGTCAGGGAGCAGGGATTGCTAAAGGTAAAAAATTCTATCTACGAACAAGTTTTTAACATCAAGTGGGTAGAAAAACAATTAACTTGTTTGCGTCCTTATTCTCAGACATTGGATGCTTGGGTAACATCCAAACAGACTGACAGTTCGCGTCTATTGCGCGGACAAGCTCTAAAAGATGCCCTAGCTTGGGCATTGGGTAAAAGTTTGAGTGACTTAGATTATCAATATTTAGCTGCCAGTCAAGACTTGAGCAAGCAGGAAACTCAAAATGCCCTAGAGTGTCTGGAACAAGCTAATCAAATCCTTTCATCAGCTAGACGGAGAGTTAAGAAAGAACACCTCAAGCACAGAATTCGGCCTGGTTGGACTGGCGTAATTGCTCTATGCGTTGCTAGTTCGATATTCTTGTTCCGTTTGATGGGATTATTGCAGGGAATTGAATGGGATGTTTTAGACCAGTTTTTTCGCTTTCGTCCTTTAGAATCTCCCGATCCGCGTATAGTTATTGTCACTGTTGATGAAACCGATATTACTCAAATCAAACAGTGGCCTATGCCCGATACAATTTTAACTCAAGCAATTAAAAATATAAAAGCTCGCAATCCCAGAGCGATCGGTCTGGATCTGTATCGAGATTTGCCCGTAGAACCCGGTCATCAGGCATTAAAACAACTGTTTGAGTCCACTCCCAATCTGATTGGGATTGAAAAAGTCGTTGGCAATCGGATTCCTCCACCGCCAATCTTAAGTAAGTTGGAACAAGTTGGCTTTGCTGATGTGGTGTTGGATGCGGATGGCAGAATCCGTCGCGGGTTGATGTCGGTTCAACGCCAAGATCGAATTTATTTGAGTTTAGGATTGCAACTTGCCTTAATATATCTGAAAGCGGAAGGGGTAACTGCAAAACAGTTAGACGACTATCGGTTGCAGTTGGGTCGATCTGTGTTAGTACCTTTTGATGGAAATGACGGTGGCTATGTGCGGGCTAATTCTGGTGGGTATCAAATATTGCTGAATTATCGCGGTTCGTTAGAGAATTTCCAGACAATATCTTTCGCCGATGTGCTGAAGAATCGGATTCCGCCAGATTTGATGAAAAATCGCATTATTATCATCGGTACGACTGCTGAAAGCCTCAATGACCTTTTTTATACGCCCTACAGCAGCAGTTTGTTCCGCACGCCTAAGCGTACATCGGGAGTGGCGATTCATGCTAATTTGATCAGCCATATTTTGAGTGCTGCTTTAGATGGGCGACCTTCGATCCGGGTTTGGACTAAACCGCAAGAGTGGCTGTGGATTTTGGCTTGGTCAGCGATCGGTGCATTGTTAAGCTGGAGGTTGAAGCCTTTGCTGATCGCGTTCGGTATCTTTTTAGCAGGTTCGGGGTTATTAGCGATCGCTTACCTGGCTTTCTTGCGGGGGTGGTGGTTACCCGTTGTTGGGCCAATGCTGGGGTTGGTCGGATCTGCGATCGCTTTCGGTATCGTCATCAACAAACGATTAGAACAGCTTCAACTCCGACGAATTCTGGAGTTACTTTTAGAAGAATGCTCTACTTCTCCTACTGCGGGACGTATTGCGATTGAATATCTCAAGCAATCAGAAAGCGATCGCAATCAAGCTTTTATCCAAAAGTGGACGATCGATCGAAATTTACGCTAAAACTCAAGTCAAATGGGTAATAGTCCGCACTTTGCTATAAGTATGTGGGCATAATTAAACGTAAAACTGCCACGATTAGAAACCCGGTTTCTTGGACAATACCTTCGCAATTTCTTTGTAGGTTGGGTTGAGGCACGAAACCCAACCTACAAAGCTTCTTCCCCTAGCCCCTAGCCCCTAGCCCCTAGCTATATCTACTTCGTTTCCATTACCCGAATCACTCCTTGTAACATCGGATCGTTAGGGTCGAAATTTTGTTCGCAAACTAAGCCCAAAAACCACGTATATTCCTTATTACTTTCCATTTTTGGTGCATCTTCTGGTAATTGAAAAGTAAATTCACCAGGACTTATAGGAAGTGCGATCGTTGTCTGGTAATAGTAACTTTCATTGGCATCTCTCAAGCTTAAAAAGATTCTTTTTGCTACAGTTTTAGGAATGTAAACTGAAAAGATTGGGCGTTCTGAAATGGTTTGACTATAGCTTGGTACGATCGCTTTGAAACCAGATAAACCCTCCACTAATTCATCTTCTGCACAACGTCCTCCGTTACGAGATCCTGCTCCGGCTGTGTCATCTGGAGTGCCATCTTTAGGCGGTTTAAAAATTGTATTAGAGTTGGAATTTCTAAATAATTCACTCTGCGCCATTACGGGAGGTGCTACTATCATTTGTAATGCTATAAGGATAGCAAATAAAATACAATACAAGCGTTTTTTTGTCCCTATCATGGTTCAAACTCCTTTGTGGTAAACCAACATTTCGCCAAAGCCTGAAAAATAAACGATCTAGCCGTTTAACCGATCCATAAGCGATCGCCCTCACAGCCAATTACCGAGCAATATAAAAGGTGCCCAATAATATGGATGATTGTATTTTTCTTGCTTAAGCAGTAATAATTGAGCTTGACGAAGTGCTTCAGCTTTGTTTTTACCCCCTTGAATCAGATTTTTGTAAAATTCTACCATTAGCTTGGTTGTAGATCGATCGTTGACACTCCACAGAGTTGCCACGGTACTGCGAACCCCAGAACGCACAGCTAATCCTGCCAATCCTAAAGCTGCTTTTTTGTCTCCAGAAGCAGTTTGGCAAGCGCTGAGAACAAGTAGTTCAATAGGTTTTCTACTGTTTTGTTCTCTGATTTTGAGTAATTGAGATAAGGTATTAACATCAATCCGACCGTCCCAAGTTAACACAAAAGTATTTTCTGGTTTGGAACTAAACTGACCGTGGGTAGCCAGGTGAACGATAGGATAAGAATGAGTTTCAATTTGCTTTTCTAAAGCTTGCCGAGTAAATTCTTCATCAAGAATAACTTGAGAATAAACTGTCTCGCTAATTTGTTTTACTTCATCTTTTACAGCAGGTAAAGCGGCAAAACCACTTCGAGCTTCAGTTAAACCTCCGATTAAAGATTGGAGTTTAATTTGTGGAAGCGATCGCGGTTCTAATAACTGCAACCCAGCCGTTAGTGCGACGCTGTATTTTTCAATCAGATAGCGATCGCCATCGTGGAGTGCTGCCATTGGGACGTTGCGAAACACACCATCTAGCACGAATACTAAAGTTTCGATCTTATTTTCAGCCAACTGCGCTTCTACAGGTCGAATTAGCCAGTCATAAACTTGTTGGGAAAGACGTAGGCGCTTTTGGTTTGATATAGCCGGACTCATTGTCTGTCGCAATTCGCTGATTATTTGTTCAACTTCTGCTTGAGGTAGTGCGGTACTGTATGTACTTAAGGGTTGTCCGGGAAGGGAGAGAATCGTTGCTAAACGGTCTGCTAGAATAATGGGATAAATGACCGCAGCAGTGCGATCGCCCTCTTCTATAAGTTTTTCAATTTGCTCTGTTTTAGGATTTAAACAAGGGATGCGAAAGAAGTTTTCTAACTCTGCCAACTGAAGTGACTCTATTACATTTCGCGCTTGTTTGAGGTTATCTTGATTATTGGGAAATTGCAACAAAAGGCTGACGAGATTGCGGTAAATTGGTTCTATTTGCTCGTTAAAATAAAATTGCGCGTCCTGGTTGATGGCAACTAAATCGCTGCGAAGAGATTGCAGTGTATTGTAAGCTTGTTTATTATAAGCGATCGCACCTTCAATATCCCCTTGTTCTCTGAGAAGTCGTGCTATTTGCCATTCCCATTGATAAGTAATCTCAGCAGCATTAATACTGAGTGCGATCGCAAGGGCTTGTTGCGTTACAGTTTGCGCCTCTGACCACTGTTGAGTTTGTTCGTATAATTGACCTAGCGTTCCCAAAGCGTGAGATTCTGCTTTTTTATCTCCCAGACTTCTCGCCTGTTGTACCGCTTCGGCTAGAAGTTGGGCAATTCCTTGATTATTGATAACTGCGCTCTTCCTTAATTGTGCGTTAAAATCTTGGATTGCTTCTTGCTTATTAACAAACTCGATCAGATTATGTGCTAGATAAATTCGTGCGTAGATATTACCGCGACTGGGCGGTAAATTAGTTAAATTACCTAAAATTTGCGGAATTAATACCTGCGTAGCTTGTAACCCATTTACTTCCAATAGTAAGCTCATTTGATTGATCTGGGTATCTAATATTAGCTCGATCGCCTCCTTATTTGTAATTGTACTTGCTACCGCTACAGCGTTTTTGTAATATTCCAAAGCAACTTCAATTTCGCCTAACATTCTAGCAGTATTCCCTAAACAAAATAACGTTTCGCTTATTTGTCTAGGCAAATTTAGCTGTTGAAAAATCGCCAAACTTTGCTTTAAAATTTTTGGGGAGCGAGGTAAGTTGCCGATCGTCCCTAAAGCCACGCCTAAACCGCGCAAACCAATGGCTTGCAGTGGGGAATGAAAGCGCTGTTGCATCTTTTCCAAAAGTCGCTCGAAAGTATCGGAATCGACTCGATCTAAGCCTTGACAGTTCAATTCCTGAATGTTAAGCGATCGCATTAAATTATCAATCTCAAGCGCTTGTAATAATATATTGCAGGAGCGACGGTATTGCCCCTCCTCTTCCAATGCCTGAGCCTGATTAATTTTACTGCCTAGCACCCCTGTTTCATCTTTTGTTTGAAAATAAAGCTTTTCTGCCATTGACCAGCTTACCAGGGCAGCTTGGGCTTTTCCTTGCGCCAATTGCAAACTTGCTTGAGTATCGAAAGCTTGAGCTAAAATCTTCAGGTTAGGTAGCCTTTTTAAGAGAGTTATGCTTTGCGCGATCGCCTGTGACGCCTCTGCATAATCTCCCAAACCTTCATAAGCCCAAGACAAATAGTGTAAACTTTGAGCTTGGTTTGCCATATCTGCCAAAGCCTCAAACTCTTTCGCTGCCATTTGCAACTCCTGAACTGCCGCAGTAAAACGACCAGACTGATAGTCGTTTTTCCCTTTTTCTAATAAAGCGATCGCAGTTCCAGCCTGACTTACTGGTATAACATTTAACTCTTGTGCAATTACAGGCAGAATTGCTGTGACAAATAACAGTGTCAGTAACGTTAAGGCAATGAAAGTGCTTAATCTCCTACGTGCTTTTATGGTTGGCATTGGCTTGGTTGAGAGAGCAACTGAGAAGTGCGATCGCTTCCAGACATCGGTTGGGCAGTAAGTATAATAGTGCCATTTGAACTCATTATCCAACCTTGCGCCTCCACAATTTGTTCCCTGCCCGTTTCAGTTGGCAATTTTTCGCGATCGATTCTTCTACTGACTTCTCTAGAGCGATCGGACAACGCAAATAAATCTCGCCTGTCTCGCCACAACTCTTGACTCCTGAGCATTTGGTTGGGACTATCCGGCAAACCTCCCCGTCCCGTAATGGAAAAGCGATTGCCGCGATCGGCAGGACAGCCAGCAACAATTTGATCGGAGGGGTCTTCGGGCGTACTGGGCAATTGCACTAACCCAGAAGCGGGGTCTACTTCTGGAGTATTAATTTCCACAGTTCCATCAATACCAAGCAGAGAACTGGCAGTAATTTGACTATCGGGAGACACAAAGACTCCTTGCGCTGAAATCTCAATATTACCCCCATTTCCCTGAAAAGCATTGCCATTGATATCGCTATTTTCCAAAGCAACTAAAGTGCCCGTGTCAATCCTAATATTTCCTCCATCGCCACCGCCACTATCAGACGTTCCCGCACGAGTAGAAATTTGACTGTTATTTCGCAAATTCAGGGAATCAGAAATTTGCAGGTTAATATTACCACCTTGACCAGAAATGCTGGTAGCAACAATAGAGCCATTATCCAATAAAATAGAACGGGCAAAGATATTAATATCCCCCGCATTCCCAAAACCTTGTCCGCTAACAGAAACAGCTGCTCCATTGCGGATATTCAAATCTCCTGTAGTAATGGTGATGTTTCCCCCTTGTCCAGAAGCAGTTTGCACAGAAGAAGCAAATAAGCCCGTAGCCAGGAGTTGACCTACATTGGCCGGATCTGTCAGATCGATCGCCCCCGACACATTTACAGTCAAATTCCCTGCTTTTCCGGAAGAAAAGGAGGTAGTGAGTGCCAGTGCGCCCCCTTTGGCAATCAGATGACCAGCAGTTAAATTCAGATCGCCCGATCGCGCATCTGTAAACGTGCCAGTGCCTAAAAGGGAGTTATCTATTTCCAAAGTATCGATCGTATTAATCGTAATATTTCCTCCCTGTCCCGAACCAAAGGTGGAAGTTGCTACCAGTCCGCCATTGCTCGCAATAAAATTAGGAGTTTCGATTACAATGTTGCCTGCCGCCCCACCCCCGGCGGTGGCGTTGACGATACCGACATTGTAGTTAGCTAGCTTCACCGTACCATTAAAAGCGGGAACAATTAGATTTTGTTGCAGATAGTCAAATCCCACCCCAATTACTTCCACAGATTCAGCCGCATGAATAGTAATATTTCCTCCCATACCAGAACCCGATGTAGAAGCATTGATCAGCCCGTTATTAAGTTGCAGCTTGCTAGTATTCAGTTGAATATTTGCGCCTGAATTAGATACTGTGGTAGCGGCGATACTGCCTCGGTTGTTGATAATAATTGTGTCAGCATTCACCTCCAGCTTTCCAGCTTTGCCTATGCCATCACTTCTAAGGTTAATCCCACCATTATCGAGTACCCTAAGAACGGGTGTATTAATAGTTATGTTTCCGGCATCTCCAGAAGGGACATCAGGCAATCCAAACAGTTTTCGTAAGGATTCACTTGCAATACTAGAAGACGATGAAATATTACTTGAATTTCCTGAAACTTCTACAAACTGAGAAGCATTGACGGTGACGCTTCCGGCATCCCCATTGCTAGCAGTAGCAGCACCGATAGTTGCTCCATCCCGAATTATCAGCGAACCTGTGTCGATCGTTAAGTTGCCTGCTCGACCTTCTCCAAACGATGATACATTGATATTGCTGGGAATAGAACTTTTCTGTTCAATTCCTATTACTTCTATGGAATTTGCCCGAACATTTGCGGAACCTGCCTCCCCAGATCCGAAAGTTACTGATGTTACCGTTCCTCCACCTTCAACCGTTAACTGTCCCGTTGATAAAGTAATATTTCCCGCATTTCCCGACGCATAAGTTGTCCCAACAATAGCGCTCAGAAGGATGGGATTAATGGGTGAACTGCCAGCAACTCTTGTAGATTCAGCAGCATTAACGGTGATGTTGCCTGCTGTTGCTGGACTGTAGGTAACAGCTGCAATCTGTGCCGCACCGAATATGTCTAAACGCTTGGTTGAAAGCGCAATATCTCCTCCCATTCCCCCAACAGCTTGGGTGTGTAAGCCAGTGCGAATTGCTCCATCTGGAGTTGTGCTTATTAGTTGTACAGATTCCGTGGCATTGACGTTAATATTTCCTGAGAGTAGAGGACTTCTGTTTTGAATTAAAAGTACCGAACCATCGCGCATTTCCAAATTGCTCGCTTGCACCTGGATCGAACCGCTACCCGCACCGGAAACATCCGCTAAGGCTTCAGAATTCAGTCGAATATTACCAAAGTTTTCTACATCAGAATAGTCTAAATTCCAGCCAAAAGCAGTAGAATTGATACCGACAAAACCATCTTTAACGCTGCCTAATTCAATTCGTCCCGACTCAGCGGTTAGGGTACCGCCAGAAATGGTAACATCGCCTCCAACCAAAGCTAGAGTATTTCCACGTTGAACTCGCAATCCGGAATCGTTATTATCTCTTTGGTATGGTGAAAATATGGGAACTTTTACGGTTAAATTGTGACCAGTGCCTGTTACTTGAATTGCGCCTGGATTTGACCCGTACTGCAAACCAAGGGGAACTTTTATAGTTAGCAGTGGTGGCGTTTCTGGGTTGGTAGCGCTGAAGGAGTAGTTATCAAAAATGACACTGTTAGCTGTGCTGGCAAAAAAAGAACCGGAAATATCTAGTCTCGCATTTTCTCCAAAGATAATCCCATTGGGATTAACTAAAAAGAGATTGGCAGCACCGTTAATTCCTAACGTCCCCAAGATCCGCGAGGCGTTTTTACCAGTCACGCGAGTGAGGATATTGGCGATCCCGTTGGGGTTAGCGAAATAAACCTGCTGTCCGTCGTTGATGTTGAATTCCAGAAAACTGTGGAAGAGGTTGCTGCCTCGAATTGCTCCCCCTTCAATTAAGTCTCGTCCCCCTTCTGGGATGAGAGTAGAAGTTTCTGCTCCCAAGGTGCTGTCTGGGATAAGCTGAGCTTTAACGGGGATATTCAGTAAGGCGAAAGCAGCTGCGATCGCGATCGCAGCTCTGCCAATCTCCAAAAATTTTGCTATCTGCATCTATACAAATTGATTGAACTGTGCTAAGGCTGCCCGAACTTTTTCTAGGAGGATTAGTTTTACAGCGTTTTTCAGGTGAGTAGGTACGCGAAACCGGGTTTCTTGAACAATACCTTTGCCATTTTTTTGTAGGTTGGGTTGAGTGGAGCGAAACCCAACACATTTGCCCTAGTTTCGTGCCTCAACCCAACCTACAAATTAGGGATTTTAGGTTTTTGGCGAAGGTATTGGCAGAAGTTACCGGGTTTCTGGGCTGTACTTCATCCAACTGCAAGCCGCTGTATCGATCGTTGTCTGTCTACTCATTATCTGCTATTATATTTCGCCTATGTATAGTGGGAGGGCGAAGCATTGCGGGATTAATCTTAACTCAAAACCGAAACCTCAATTCCGCAATGCTGATGCCTACGGCACGCTATGCGCGTTCGCCCCTACATAATCTTGTGGCCCTAACGGAGTAAACGTAAAACTCCAAGCCCTTAGAAACCGGGTTTCTGGGAGTTCAGTTTATTTACGCCCACCTACGGTTCTTCCCTTGTCAAATATGCGGTCGTAGTAGCACGGCATAATTAAAATCTTGGTATGACCGACATACTGATGAAGCTGTACTACTACAAAATGTTCGGTTTGAACATTCGCATAATAATTCCGAAATACCCCCACCTACTTAGTTTTTTTGAATTATTAGATGAGTTGGTTTGTAGGTGCGAATAAAGTTAGTCATTACCTCTCTTTCTTCAATTGTTGGAGTTGCAAAACAGCCTGAAGTTCCGGTTTGAGAATTGTTCTTGAATACTGACGGATCGTAGTGAACTCCCAGTCCGCTGCGACCTGTCTTGAAAGTAGGTGTAACGGGTGACCAGACTCCACCAAACTCTCCAGAAGCATTCTCCACACTGCCGGGACGGTCAAAGGTATAAACACCAAAGGGTATAGGAGTTTGAGACCCTGCTATGTCAGACGGAGTTTGTTTGTCCACCCTGCCAGAAACGCACCGCACAGTATTAACGACTTTGCCTGTACCATCAATCAATTGAGTGCGGTAAACCTTTAGTCCGCCGCCAATAGTTTCGTTAGTCTGAGTAGCGACAACTTTAGCTCCTTTAATCGAGAGATAATTATCGTTGTTGTTGTCAGCTGGAGTTTCCTTAGTAAGAAATTCTAAAGCGACCCAACGATTAGGGCCGATTTGCACCCAATTCTTTCCCCCAGCCGCTACAGGGCCACCCGTAACCATTACCTTCGCACCATTGGCAACGGTATCAACGACCTGACCGTTGGGGCTAGAACGAACATTTAAAGGGTCGCCCTGAGTTCTCACAATAGCGGTATAGCTCATTGGTTTTTCTCCTTTAGGGAAGTAGATTTATCTATCTGGAATTGTGAGATTTATTAAAATAATAAACCACTTTTACGCCACCTTCAAAAATAGGCGATCGCACCTTCTACCAAATCCTGGTTAACTACCCCCTTTTTCTTGAAGCCCGCGCAGGCGGGCTTTGTACGCGCAAGCCGCGACTTTAGTCGTCGGGTAAAAAAGGGGTCTTACTTCACTTCGATCCCGCCTGGGGTTCAAACCCCAGGCTAATAGCGAAAGTCCACTCAAGTGGACTGAATACTAATCTGACAGTCCATTTTAATGGACTTTCGCTATTAGCCCTGCACTTGAGTGCAGGGCGGGTGTGGGCGACACCACCGACTTTGCCAACAGCATCATTTATTTACGGAAAATGGGCATGAGGATTGAGTTTTCCTGACTTCAATTTATATTCCTTGGTTTGGCTGCAATCTCTCTATGCTTGAACTTTCTGGATTTGGTGCAGAGCCCTGGCCTAATACAGTTAAATCTGCTCTGGCGCTAGAAAGAGGTTTAGTTCCGCTGCATAACCCGGTTGTCAATTCAGATGGCTGACCGGAAGCGTAAATAAGGTACTCTCTACCTTTTTCAAAAGTATAGCCGCAACTAGCGCTGGAATTAGCTGTCATAATAACGCTCTGTCGCATAACTCTGCCTTTCCAAACTTTAGAAACTTCCAATGTAACCTTAACTTCTGTAAAAAGTCGATCGGCTTCGGATTCGCTATTGCTTTGGCCATCAACCGATCGCCGACGCACAACAATATCAGTTACTCTACCAGCAAAAACAGATCTAGCTTGTTGGTAGCTTCTTCTTGGATTAGTTGGAATACAACTACAAGCATTGGCCGGATTGCCACTTAAAATAACTAATAAACTGGTGGCAATAATTAGTATTTTTTTCATAGGTTACACCTGATGATTGGATCTCAATTCGATGATTCGGCTTGGCGCTGAACTCAAACCATTGACCTATTTTGTAGATGGAAAGTTCCGGGCTGCTTTAAGTGGGTTACAAATCAGTTTTCTCCTTTACCTCAAACGTATTGCGGTTCGAGGAATGGATAGTCGGTGTATCCTTTTTCCAGTTCGGTTTCGCTGATAGGTAAAAATGTTTTTGGATCGGGCCTGTTTAAAGCTGCGTTCGCTGCCCAGCGCTGGGGCAAATCGGGATTGGCTAAGAACAATCTGGCGAAAGAAACTAAATCTGCTTGACCGGAGGCTAATATAGCGTCTCCTTTGGCTTTGTCATAATCGCTATTAGTAACGATATTGCCTTTATAAATCGGGCTAAAAGTCGGTGTAACTGGATTAATTACATCGCGATTTGCTAGATCTGTTTCTTTCGGCTCTGCCATTTGGATATAAGCTAAATCAAAGCGATTGAGGGCGTTTATTGCATAGCTAAATGTTGCTATGGAATTTGAGTCATAAATACCATAGAATGTATTGCTGGGTGTGAGTTTGACACCAACGCGATCGCTACCCCAAACGCCAGTCACTGCTGCCACAACTTCCAGCAAAAATCTGGCGCGGTTTTCAATCGATCCACCGTATTCATCGGTGCGTTTGTTGGCACCATCTTGGAGGAATTGATCGATTAAAAAGCCGAATGCGCCGTGTACTTCCACCCCATCAAATCCGGCTATCATTGCATTTTTTGCACCGATGCGGAACTGTTCGACAATTTCGGTAATTTCGTAATTTTCTAGGGCGCGGGGTGTTTCAATTGGTACTTTGCCTAGTGGAGTATCCAGTTTCCACTCAGGTGCGATCGCACTCGGTGCTACCGGCATTTGCCCATTCAATAACGACGGATGAGTGACGCGACCGCTGTGCCAAAGTTGCAGGAAAATTCGTCCTCCCTTAGCATGAACTGCATCTGTAACTAATTTCCATCCCTCAACCTGTTCTTGCGAGTAAATACCCGGACAATTTATGTATGCTTTACTGAGGGGAGAAACCATCGTACACTCAGTAATAATAAGTCCTGCCGATGCTCGTTGGGCATAGTAGGTTGCCATTATTGAGTTTGGGATATTGCCAATTGCTCGCAAACGACTCATCGGAGCCATCACTATTCGGTTTGGCAGAGTATAACGGCCAAGCTGTACTGGTGAGAAGAGATTGATGCTCATTGTTAATGTTTAATTACTCATTTTTAATTAACGAAGCTATTAATAAAATTCTCCATTGTCCCTTTTTTATTTTGACTTTTGACTTTTTTAGCCCCTTTTGCTGACGAAGTGGATTAGTACCTGTATAGTATAGAACAACCTACAAGAGAATAGTAACAGGCCGGACTGATGGAACTAATCAGACGGACGACGTTTGTCTATCAAGCCGGAAGTTCAGAGAAAGTCTACGAAGTCGATCTTTGCCCCACTGGTCAAGCTCGTTATCTGGTCAACTTCCGCTACGGACGCCGTGGCGCTACCCTGAAGGAAGGTTCCTTGTATAGCAGTAATTTACCTCACATAATAAATGTAATGAAACCATCTCGATTTTTTTTATTATGCCAATTTACTTAATATTTTCATTTTTTCCTACTTTTCCTACTTACTTAATATTTCATAATTATAATTATTAAAATTTATTAAATCTCTATTGACATACTGAAAGCAGTAAATTATAGTGAATGTTGCTTCTGGACTAATTTGCTGCCAACAAAAGTAGCTAAAAAATGTCCAGCAATATGGCTATTTTGAGTAAGAAATTAGGAGCGATCGCTTGACGCGATCGAAGCCCAGAAATGGGCACTTGGAAGTGACCCATTATCAATGATCGAGCGCTATAAAATCTCAGATTCAAGGAGAGAATGTCAAAATGAAACGTCTAATCGTTTGCTGTGATGGAACTTGGCAACAACTAAATAGTAATTACCCAAGTAATGTGATTAAGATTGCCCAGGCAGTGAAATCGAGTGCCAGTGACGGGGTTCCACAGATCGTGTTTTATGACGAGGGAATTGGAGTAGAAAGTCACAAGCTTTTGGGCGGAGTCACTGGACTGGGAATCGATGAAAATATACAAGATGCCTATCGTTTTCTTTGTCTCAACTATGAGCATGGTGACGAAATCTATCTATTCGGGTTCAGTCGCGGTGCTTACACAGTCAGGAGTCTAACAGGGATGATCTATTGCTCCGGTCTCCTAGACCGCCCTCATATTACCAGGGCATCAGAAGCTTACGAGCTTTACCGTACCCGAGACATTAAACCAAAGGATCAAGTAGCAGCCGATTACCGCGAACAATACGGCGAGCGCGTCCCTATCACCTTGCTTGGTTGTTTCGACACCGTTGGAGCCCTTGGTATTCCTGGTCTACCCGCCTTCCAGAAGTTGCACGAACATCTCAATAAGAGGTACAGATTCCACGACACCACTTTAAATAAGTCGATTAAGAATGCGTTACACGCCGTTGCGATCGACGAAGTTCGCGAAATCTTTGATGTTACCCCTATGAAGAAAAATCCTGATGCTGAGAACCAGCGGGTTATTCAAGTTTGGTTTCCAGGCGAGCATGGCTGCGTCGGCGGTGGAACGAAAGAACACAGCGGTTTATCAGATGCCGCCTTACAGTGGATGTTGGATTCAACCCGTAACCTTGGATTGGGGCTAGAATTCGATCCTAGTGTCATTCCCACAGGTATCAATCCCAACTATGAGATTGATTTTAAAAACGATCCTGGTTTCTTCAAATTGGCAGGAATCAAGTTCCGCGAGGTGGGCGATGCCATTGAGGAGCTTCATGAAAGCACGATCAAGCGTTTGCAAAGCCGAAAGGACTACCGCCCCAAGAATCTAGAAAAGCTTTTATCCAAACTTAATTCAAATTGAAGAAGACAGAGAAGACTTCATCAATTTCTCGGAATTGAGGATTGGGCGATCGATCGAATCTACAAGAACCAAAAGGGGAAAGAATTATGTCTTCAAAAAGAGACACATCAAGAGACGGATTTAAAAACAAGATCGAGACTTTGCTTTTAACTAGCTTTAAGCCGCTTTGGCACTTCATTCAAAGCAACGAGGGGCTTAGCAAAAAAGTCAACTCAACTCTCATTAACAATGCCGTCTTAAAAATTCCCACTCGGCCCTATCCGTTTAGCACTATGTCTCCCTATACATCTTGGGAGTCATTAAACGATCGCACTTATTCGGGACTCCAACTACCGCCTACTGATTGGAAGCCCTTAACGGATAAAAACTACATAGGGGTTAATTTAACACCCACTGAGAAGTTTGAAAAGAATCTTCCAGATATTAAAGATTTGGAGGTTTTGTATCGGAAAAAAGGAGAGACCAAATACTCGGCCAAATCCTCTCTGATTTTCCCCTATTTCGTGCAATGGTTTACCGACAGTTTCCTGCGAACAGATCGACTGGATCACCGCAAGAATAGTTCCAACCACCAAATCGATCTGTGTAACGTCTATGGGTTGAACGCAAATATTACTCACCTGATCAGGTCTCATCAAGGAGGCAAGCTAAAAAGCCAAATTCTCAATGGGGAAGAATATCCTCCTTTTTACTATGATGAGAACGGACAACCTAAGGAAGAATTCAAAGGAATTCCCCATCAAATAGTCGGTGAATACGACGAGAAAAAAGCGGATAGAATCCCCTATGAAAAGAAACAAAAATTATTTGTAATGGGGATAGAGTTAGAGCGTGTCAATGTGCAAATTGGCTACGTGATGCTGAATGTTCTTAGCTTAAGAGAACATAATCGCGTGTGCGAACTCTTGGCAAATAATTATCCAACTTGGGATGATGAACGTCTTTTCCAAACCGCCAGAAATATCGTGATGGCGGAGTTCCTGAAAATTGTGCTTGAGGATTATATCAACCACATTACTCCCTATCACTTCCAATTCTTCACCGATCCCCCAGCATTTATTGATGAAAAATGGTATCGCACCAATTGGATGTCGGTAGAATTTACTTTAGTTTATCGTTGGCATAGTATGCTGCCCGATAAGCTAATTCATGACGGGAAAGAAATGTCTATGCCCGAAACGATGTGGAACAATGATATGATTATCAACAAGGGGTTGGGAGCTATATTTGAAGAAACTTGTTCCCAACCAGCAGCGCAATTGAGTTTATTCAATACGCCTGAGTTCCTCATTCCCACCGAGACAGCCAGTATTCGTGTAGGTCGGGCGGCCAAATTAAGAACATACAACGATTACCGCGAACTGTGTAAGTATCCACGGGTGACCGATTTCGATCAAATTAGTGGCGATGAAGATGTCCAAAAAGAATTGAAACGATTGTACGGTCACGTAGACAACATTGAGTTGTATGTAGGACTCTACGCAGAAGATTTGCGGCAAAATTCAGCTTTACCTCCTTTAGTCGGACGACTGATCGGAATTGATGCCTTTTCTCAAGCTTTCACCAATCCTCTGCTGGCCGAAAACATCTTCAATCCTGAAACTTTTTCACCAGTTGGTTGGGAAGAAATTATGAATACCAAGACCCTCTCCCAGGTGCTGAATCGTAATGTTCCTCCCGGTAAAGAGTACAGAGTTTCTTTTTATAATGAGGGTTGGCAACCAGCTTAATGAGCTGACAGAACACGAGGGGAGTGGGGTTACAAATTGTAAAGTGTACGCCCTTGTTTCAAATGTAGAACTCCAGTTCAATAATAGCCGACAGTCGCAGTGGTGAGTTGTTCGTGGTTTATAGGATTAGGCAATGAACCACGAACAAGTTACACCTGAGTTCGCCCGACATCCCGTTAAAAATCTGGTAAATTAGAACGGGAAAATGCAAACCATTATCGCCATAATCAGCTTTTAAAGGTTATTTATGAGCAAGAAGTTATTTACGGAATATCCCGAACAGGACGAACGCAAATACTACGATCTTTTGGTTGAGCAGGCCAAGCTTCGGATGGATAATCTTTACGGCAATAAGGAGCGGGCGCTGCGAGATACTCACGCCAAAACTCATGCCTGCGTTAAAGGAACTCTGGAAATTTTTGACTTTGATGAGGAAGCGATTAAACGGGAATTGGGCAAACGCGCTTCGTTAAGTTCTTCGCGACTCAATGCTATTTCCCTTAAGCAAGGTTTGCTAGCAAAACCCAAAGAATATCCTGTTTGGTTGCGATTTGCTAACGGGGCTACCAAAGTATACAATGATTACGCCAAAGATTCGCGCTCAATCTCAGTGAAAGTCATGGGGGTGGAAGGGGAAAGACTCGCGCAAAGCCACGAGTCAAAAACCCAAGACATCATTGTTCACAATTCAGAGATATTTGTGAGCCAAACCATCAAAGACTACTACGGCTTTTTTTCTGCTCTGGTTGAATCACCAGAGACATTGAAAAAGTGGCTAATGCGACATCCCAGACACTTTCTAGCGGTGTCAACGCTTACGGGTAGCCGGACTCCGAAGAGTTTGCTAACAGCAAAATATTGGAGCGGTTCACCCTCTGCTTTGGGTCTCAATCCCGATTTCGATCCCTCCCAGCCTGGTCTAGTTCCTGTCGAATATCCTGCTGTAATTAAGTATGGGTTTACTCCGGTTTCATGCGAACCACCGCACGAGATAATTCCAGAACAATCTCGACCGGGAATTCCTAAATTTCCCTTTGCCGATCGCGCTAAAGCCTTGGGTTTAGATCCCAATCAACCAGACAATTACTACCGGGATGACCTAATTCAATCTCTTGCGAAACCTGACGCTCAATACTGTTGGGATTTTGGCATCCAGTTCCAAACCAACCTAAAAATGCCGATCGACGATGGCATCAATGTCTGGAAAGAACAGGAATCACCCTTCTTGAGAGTAGGTCGTCTCACCGTCAAGCATCAGATTATTGATTATGAAAAACAATCCGATTTCAACGAAAACCTGCGATTTTCTCCTTGGAACGGCTTAGCAGTTCATCGTCCAGTAGGTGCCATCAATCGGATACGCGGTGTTGTTTACCCCGTTGTAGCGAATTATCGCCTTCAAAAGCGAGGTCTTGTCCACCAAGAACCTACAGGAGCGGAAACATTTAATTAAGAATACATTCGTCACAATGGGAATAATCATTTAGGAAGGCGAACTGAATGACATAGGCTAAAGTTTAACGCCAAGGTGTGAGGTAAGTTTTCAAACTTCCTCACCCCTACTGTTAGTCACTACAAGTTTAGGCTACCTGTAGTGTCTCTGGCTCTGGTAGGGGCTTACCCTTTTGCTCATAGCCATACAACAAATCTTCTAAAACTTCCTTGGCGTTCTCAAGTGCTTCTTCATAAGTTTCACCGTGTGTCCGAGCGTATTTCCCCCATTCGGGCAAACTAGCAACATACGCTCGATCGTTCTCAGACCACTGAATCAAAATGCTATATTTCATTATTCATCCCCTTGCTCTAACTGCTCCAGTTCTTCTAGTGCTGTTATTACATCTTGTTCCTGGTAAGGCTTTGCATCCTTGCCATCTTTGCCAGAGAGGACTACAGGATTTGGCAGAAGTGGGTGAATCCAGTAGGAATGACTGCCTTTTCCACGTTTGGGCAAGAGCGTAAAACCTGCTTTCTGCAACATCTGTCTCAATTCTATAACTTTTTTGGGCATTTGCCGTCATAGACTTTTTTCAATCTTTATGTTAACGCAAAGGACGCAAAGGTAAACGCAAAGTAACGCAAAGTTTTTTCTTTCTCTGCGTACCTCTGCGTTTAAAAGGGGTGGGCATTGCTGAATTTACTGAAAATATCGATTTTTAACATACTGTTTCAACACAGTATTTAAAGTAAAAAAGGTTGTCTTACCCTGCTCTTTTGCCTCCAATAACAGTCGCCTCCCTAGCGATTGCATGGCATTCAATAAATCTGAGGTAGATAACTGTACTGTCTTGGAAATTTGCGGCAAAGTAACGGGTTCTGTTTCATTAGCAAGCTGAATCATTACTGCTTGTTCCGGCTGGGTTAGACGCTGAAATTGTTGGTCTAACTGTGCTTGCAAAGATTCGCATAAGATTGGCGCGTCACATTGTAAAAAGTCAGAAACATTACCTCCAAATAATTCTTGAATCATGGTGGCAGTAAACTCTAACCACAGAGGATTTCCTTGATAGGAATTAATCAAAGTTTCCCAACTGTCTTCATCTGATAAATTATGCTGTTTGAGAATTTCTTTAGCTGCTACGCCTAAACTCCCTAATACTAAGGAATGCACATAGTTATTTAGTCTTTCTAGTTTGGCGACTTCTCTGGGTTTTTCCCAACTAATTAATAGTAAGCTACTCTGATGACAAAGTTCTGCTATTTGTTTGAAAAATAAGTGATAATCTTCATATCCAGATTTATATTGACCTGCGAGTTGTCCGCTGCTGAAAAGCATTTGTACGTCATCGAAGACAATCAAACAGCGATATTTGCGTAGGTAGTTGATGAGTTGGGAAAGTTGCGTTTCGATCGCGTGGGGGATCTCTGCTTGCTGGGAGAAGATTTGCAGCAAGTTGGTGAGGGTTGCATCTGGGGTTGGGGAAAAGCGGAGACTGCGATAGATGACGTAATCAAAATGGGTTTTGATTTGTTCTATGAGTTGCAGTGCGAGGGTAGTTTTGCCAATTCCGCTGATTCCCAGGAGTGCGATGAGGCGATCGCGATCGCGCACTATCCAGGTTTCGAGGGTGGCGAGTTCGTGGGTGCGATCGTAGAAGCTGAAGATTTCGGGTGCGTCGCCTAAGTCGATGTGCGATCGGGTTGGGGTTTGTTGGGGTTGTGGTGTGTCTTGTGGAGATTGGGGAGTTTGGGGACAGATGTTGACGTTATTAACTGTTACATTACCTTTAACGGTGGCTGATGAAAAATTGTTAAATTCTACCTTTTCAATTATCGATCGAAAATTTGCTTTAGTAATCTCTTCTCCCAATTCCTTTGATAACATTTTCCATAATTTTGAACCGACATCTCTGACATAACCTTCACTAGAGTGAGTTGCTGCGGCAATTTCCGCGTATTTCTGATCTTGTAAAGTACCTCGCAGTATAGCTTCTTGCAGATAATCTAGGTGTTCCCCTGTTTGGGCTAAAACTAGCTCGTCTGTCAATTTTAAGATTTCTTTAATGTCCATCATGTCAGCAATGGGCTATAGTTTGCCCTATTATATCCGACATTTACGACATTTCTTACAATTCTGACATTTTCCGGTTAGAAAATCACCGACATTTCTGACTTGTCTAAAATTAGAGCTTAGTTAATACTGAGATTTAGTTAAATACTCCAAAAATTAAGGAAGTTTTTATGGCTAAAATAAAATTGGTGAAGTTAAAACGCCATCCGGTTCTACCTACTATGTTTATTGGGTCGCGAATACTAATGAAACCTAACCTTTGCAAATAGTTTTTAAGGAACTTAATAAAAATTAAACGGAGTAACAATGGCTGAAAATAAACAACTCTTGCCCGGTGATAAATATACTGAAATTCTGGAAGGTGGGACAATACGGCTCACAGCAAAGACAGTTCAGTTTGGTTCTAACGTTTTTCAATTTCATAACGTCACTGGTTTTGGTATAGCAAAAGTGGATACAATTAAAATACCACTAACATCGCTTTTAATTTTGTTTATCATAGGATTGTTCATCGCCAATCTTCCTAATATTAGCGTGTTCGGGTTATTAATTATTTTAGGAGCGATTGCTGGAGTTATATCCAACTTTACTCAACCACAACGGTATGGGCTAGGACTATATCTAAATTCAGGACACATGAAAGTATTTGTGACTACGGATGTGCGTGGTTTAAAAGTTGTAGTTGACGACTTATGTAACTATATGGAAAATAATAAATTGGGTGGTTACGTAGTGAATATAGTTGGAGGAAACGTTACTGGTAATTACATTGGAGGAGATGCTTCTGATAGCGGTTTAAGTTATCGTTAAAGAACTAGAATAGAAAAAAAGCAAAATAGGAGGATTTTATGGGCAACAAATCAACCAAAAACAGTATCGGAGGAAACGTTGAAGGGAATTTCATAGGCGGAGATGCCAATAAAACTACTAACACATACACTAAACAAGAATCTGCATTACCAAAAGAGGATAAGGCTGAAATCGAAGATTCGATTTCCAAACTTAAAGCGAGTATTGATGCAGAGTCAAACTTGACTAAAGACCAAAAAGAGAAGGTTTTAGAGCAAGTAAAACTAATTGAAGATGCTGTTAACAATCCCGATCTAGGAGAAAAAAAGAAACAGGCTCAAGACGCAAATTCTGCCCTTAAAACAATGTTTTCTGTATTACCAGTAGCCGCTAAATTTGTAGAAGAGTTCAATAACGTATCAGCGTTGGTTATCAAATTGCTTGGATTGGGAGTAGTTTAACGTAACGCAATCTTGGTAAGCAGTTTCTGTAATATAACAGCAGGAAGATTCGCGCCTTCTTTTACCCAGAATGCGATCGCACTCCCATCTTTCCCCAAAATGCGATCGCTTAATACACTTATAGCAGTTCCCGCTGTAATGGAGTACATTTTAAGTAGGGGTGTAGGGGCGAAGCATTCCGGTAATTAACCTCTGCATATAACCAATAAGTTATTTGCCGGAATGCTTCGCCCTTACTTATGTACCTCATAACAGCGGTAACCCCTGTAACTGCCAATAAAAAGCGATACTATTAGGCAATTTACCAAATAACGTTAACTGGATATTGGGCAACAATTGGATCGCAGCTAACTAAGGCAGCATTTTCTACATTCGCTTGGGCAACCAACAAACGATCGAAAGGATCTTTGTGAACAAGTGGCAAGCTATCCAATTCTAAAACATGATCCAGCTTCACAGGAAGTACCTCTATTTGATTAGTTTGTTGCTGATTTTCAATAATTTCTAACAAAGAGCGATTTAGTGTTATTTTACCTAGCTGTAACTTAATTTGCATCTCCCAAATGCTGATTACACTCAGGAGCAAAATATTTGACCTATCTTGCAAGAGTGCCAAAGCTGTTTGTGATAGGTTATTCGGTTGGCTATCCCACCAAATAAAAGTATGAGTATCAAACAATAATTTCATGCACCTGCCGTCCAAAATTCTTCTGGTAATGGCTCATCAAAATCATTACTTGTCGATATTGCTCCCTGGTGTAATCCAGCTATTCGGGGTACATTTGGTTGGAGAATAGGAACTAGACGAGCCAAGGGTTTTCGGCCATCTGTCAGTAAAATTTCTGCTCCTTCATCAATGAGGTGTAATAATTCTTGCACACTCATTTGTGCGACACTGACATCTACTGTTTTTTGAACTGCGGTCATATTAATTTGCTCAAATTAACCACTTACTTTCAATTTTACATCGAAAACTACCTGAAAAAACAGAAATAGAAGTGCGATCGCACCCCCATCTTCCCCAAATGCTTTGGCGTAGCCTGTTGTAGGCATTCGCACTTCTATCCTAGAATGCGATCGCTACCATTTTACCAGGATTGTGCTTTCAGATTTAATTTAATGAGGGCAACCACTCAATATCAAGTAATTGGTCAAGCGAGTAAGGACATTCTGGTGGGAAACTGACGGAATTTTGAGTTTTAATTTTCACAAATCCTAACGCATCTTTATAGATAGAATCCAATTCTGAATCTAAGTAATTACGGAGATTGGTAGTAAGTATTCGTCTCAATTGAATTCTGAAAGTATAGATTTCTTCTTGCCAGTGAACTGCATTATAGTCGGATTCGCTTGTCCAATATTGCAGCAATAATAAATGACGGATAACCTGTTCTAAAAGGCTGGCTACAGCATTTTTCTTTTCCCTGCCCAAATCCTCTAACTCCTCTATTAAATTCTCTAAATCTAGCTCTTTAAATTGGCGATTCTTAATCAATTTAACAGTTTCTTCTAGCCATTGAGAATCATCAATATCGTAGAGGTTTTTTAAATCGCTAACACTGTTCATAACTCACCCCTTTTAGTTGCAATTCCTCTTTTAATTGTCTCATTGCTGTTTCCCCATCTATTTTTTCTCCCCGTTCAAGTTGTTAGGACTTACGCATCCAGTTTTGGTGTAGGGGCGGGTTTTGCCATGATTCTTGTCGGTTAGCCACAAATTATCTGCCAAACCCGCCCCTACTTTCGCGCTATGAAGGAAATCATTTTATTGTACCTCACGCGGCTGTAAGCCGCTGTAGCATTGAAAATAAAACCTTTCACAAGTGTCCTTGGGGCAGGGGTAAGTCAGGCTGCTGATGAAGGTTGAGAGTATTATTTGGGATGGGATACTCTTGAGTCAAGGGGAATTCACAGAATGTAACCAATATGCGCTCGATCGCAGCAGCACGCCAGCTTCGCCCCAAGCGTCAAAGAATGCCCGAATCGGGAGTAGTCATAGCTAGGTAATGGGTAAAGTACTAATGATAAGCTGCTACGCACCTAAATTTTAAAGTCAATTTAATGAAATTCTTGTGGGATGGGCGTCTCGCCCGTCCCTAACTACAATTTAGATGCGTGAGAGCTTACTGCATCTTGGTACTATTTTAAACGCAAATGACGCAAAGGTCAACGCAAAGTAACGCTAAATTTTTCTTTTTCTCTGCGTACCTCTGCGTTGAAAAAAAAATCTTCAATCTCAACGAGTAACTAACTTCTTAATATCCCCAAAAGCACGATAAAATCCACCGCGAGAAGATTCGCGCACCTCTTCCACCAGATAACGCGCACCTTCTTCGCGAAGTTCTTTAGGAAATTGCACTTTCCAGTTGGAGTTGTAACCAGGAGAAACAACGCGAATTCTTAAGTTATTTCCTTCTTGGAAACACTCGACAATTACTCCTTGCGTTGTGTTTGAGGTAGTTTCTAAAGTGTGGGAAGGAACGGCGACGGGAACGGCGGCGGGTGCTTTAATATTAACTGTTTGGGGAACTGTACCTGCTTTGGCGGCATTAATTGCACTTTCGCTGGCGTCGATGCAAGCAAGAGAACCGTCGGTAGTGACGATGTAAAGGCGATTATCTAAAAATTGCATTGAGAAGGCGGAACCGCATCCTGTGGCTAGTTTCCAGAGTCGATCGCCTTGTTCGTTAAAGCAATAAATCGACGAACAATTATCGCCTGCAAATACATATTTGCCATCTTCTGCTGTGGCACAAGAATACACTGGCGCATCGCACTGGTAAATTGTTTTAGCTTCCCCTTTCTTGGTGAAAGAATAAACTAAATTATGGCTGGTACTGGCATAAACTATTGCTTCTTCTTGCCAACCAAATAGCACTTCGCCGCGAGTTTTTTGATGCCAAATTTTCTTGCCATCTTCCCAATCATACATTGTTACGCCGTCGCTGTGACCGTGGTAAACTCCTATCTCATCGCAACGTACCATCCAGCCATATTGACCGCTACTTTTTTTAGTCCACTGGGATTCATCTTCGTGATTGATAGTTGTGACGTTACCCTCGATATCGGAAACTCCGAGAATTGCATCTTTAATATCGAGCCACAAAATATTCACATTTTCGGCAATTTCATAAGCGACACGGGGAATTTTTCCAGTTAAATCATAGACTTTGCCATCATCGCATCCCGCATAAAGCCAGCCATCATCGGCGACGATACATTTCACGCCGTCAGGTAATCGCAATTGATTGATTACTTGACCTGTATTGTTGAGAGCAAATATTTGACCGGCTTGATTGCCAACCCAACAGCGCTTTTTGTCAATAAAGATACCGAAAGCGGCAGAACCGGAGGCGAATTTCCACAGCACTGGAGATGGGGAAGCGGTGGATCGATCGCTCTTTATTTCCCGACGAGTCACAGTGCGTTTCTGGCGCACTCCCATGACTGCGTGTTCGTAACCTTTCTTCAGTTTATCGTTAATCTTTTTCGTTGCTTCGGCTTTGGCTTTTTCGGCAGTTGGGTAGGATTTTACTTGACTCTGACCTTGATCGCCAATCCGACCGTAGCGAATGGAAACTTCTGTGCTGTTGACAATTACTTCATAGAATTTATGAGAAACGCCATCTGACTCGGATAATTCTAAATAAGTTTTCTCTTCAGCCATTTTTTTGCTCCTGTTAGATCTCTCTTACTCCCTTCCCGGTGGAAGACTATGTATAGTGGGAGGGCGAAGCATTGCGGGATTAAGCTTAACTCAAAACCGAAAAGTTAATTCCGCAATGCTTCGCCCCTACATAATCTTGTGGCGGGAACGGAGTAACTCATATTAATTTACCGACTATCAGTTTAAGCTGGAACCCCACCCCCAACCCCTCCCCGTGGACGGGGAGGGGCGCAAGACAGTTCGGATCGCCGAAAAGAAACCGGGTTTCTGGCTTTACCCATGATGCGATCGAATTCTGTCAAACTTAAGAAAGACGCCCGATCGTTCTGCTTTTGGGCAAACCTGAAGTCTTGGTGCGAGAGATGAACACGCTATTAACACTTTTTGGCAAAGAACGCAGCGAACTACAGAAAGAGATTGATAAGGCAACCAGCGTTGAGCAGGTAGTTAAGCTGGTTCACAACCGACTCGATCGTCTTCAAAAGAGTTACACTGGCGAGCTAAATGTGGCTCAGGTACGTCAGGCGGCGTTTTTCCTGGATACGCTGCGACAGTCGATCGCAACTCTCACCGCCGCTAGCAAGACTCAACTTGTTTTACCACAGCCTGAGCAAATTGCCATCCAAGCTGGACGGTTATCTACCAACAAGTTAATCCTAAAAGTGGTACAGGGACTCATCTCCATCGCCATTTTGGGTTCCCTGGTTTCCCTGACGAGAACTTCCCCTGGCGCGTGGATGGCTATTTTACTGGTGTCTGTGCTGGTGGGGGTGGAAGTTGTACTGCAACTCGATAAAAACAAAAATGAAAATATTGGGGAACTTCCTCAGCTTGCGGAAGCGCCTGGGCCGATCGTGCGAGTTGATAGTCAAGTACTTCTAGACAATCTCGCCGATGCTATAAATACGATCGACCTGGCAGTAGGTCGCCCTCAAGAAGGCAAAAAACCCCTCGACGAGCTGGGTATAGAAGATCTGCCAGAACTGTTGAATCTGATTCAAAGACTGATGGGCGCGTCATATCTGGAAAGACCGCAGATGGCGCTAGAATTGGCAAGACTTCTGCCACAAAGTTTGATGGAGCAGGGAATTCGAGTTCAAATCTATCGATCGGAGGATGCACAAAACGGGCGCGAGTATTTTGACTTCGAGCCAAGTATCGATCGGGCCACCAAAGATTACGTGACGATAACTCCGGCTTTGTTTAAGGGCGATCGCTTACTCAGACGAGGTAGAGTAATTGAACCAGCTTTCTCACAAGCAAAAGATTAACACCATTTCAAGTGCGATCGCATACTGAATCCTTCTTCAAAACTCTCTCTACCCAACAAAAAAACTCCATTTACATCTGTGTTCATCTGTGTTCATCTTTCTTCATCTGTGGTAAAAAAATATCCCTGTACGAAGCGAGCATTCCTATACAGTCTAAAAAAATCGCCTAAATAAAAGTATGGAAATTTTAGAGACAATTGGTTTCGATTTGGGACACGGCGAAACAGCCGTAGCTAAAGCAATAGTCGAGAGCATCGAACCCCCAGAAATGCTGGAAGTTAATAACAAGAAGATCCAAGTTACGGCGCTTGGCTGGCATCCCGATTTAGGCTATCTTGTGGGAGATCAAGCCTTAATTCAAGCAGGCGTTACCCAACTCAAAATCACTTTCAAGCAAAAACCAAACAACGATCCAACTTATCGGGAAACAATTCGCACTTTTTTGGAAACTTACTACCGCCTTTTGAAAGAAAACAAACAAATAAAAGGTGGAGAAAGCGACTACTTTTATGTTGGCTGTCCTTCGGGATGGTCGTTGAGCGATCGCGAAGAATACCAAAAGCTACTCAAGGAAGCTGGCATTCCTTTACTGAGCGTTGTCCCGGAATCGCGAGCTGCTTTCATGCAAGCCAAGGAAGCCGGTAAGCTAGAATATGACAAACTCAAATCATCCGTGCTAATTGTCGATATTGGTTCTTCGACTACGGATTTTACCCTCGTCAAGAGCTTACACGAAATACCGATCGATTTCGGCAGTAATTCTCTCGGAGCATCGCTGATCGACAAGGCTATTTTTGCTCGGACTCTTGCCAAACACGAACAGCAGGAATTACTCGAAAAAGTGTTTGCAGAATATCCCCATCATCAAGCTCGTTGCGAACTTGCTTGTCGCAAAGCTAAGGAAGACTATTTTTCTAACGAACAGCTATTCAGCAACCCCCAATCATTTGCCCGTGGCTTTGAATCGATCAACGAACAGATTTATTTTATCCCCCAAGTTAACAAATTAATTATGGAGGATATCTTAAACCAACCCTTGCCTGAACTAGAAGACAAGAGTTGGAATCAGTCTTTTCGATCGGCAGTAATTGAAGGTAAGGAAAAGCTGGAAGGACAAGGCATTGTGCCAACAATTGTGTTGATGACAGGCGGTGCATCTCGCATGAAGTTCACTCGTCAAATTTGCGAGGAAATATTCCCGGAACCCGACACGCAGGTTCGGCCCGATCCGGAACCAGAGAGGTGCATTGCACTGGGTTTGGCGCGAGTTGGACGATGGGATTTGCGTGCTTCTGCATTCAAAAAAGAGGTCAACAAACTATTTGATTCAGATCGGCTCAAAGATATCATCAAAAGACATATCCCAGAGTTAATCGAATTGTTGACAAAGCCGCTGTCAGATGGTTTAATTGAAAATGCCATTAAACCTGGTTTGAAAGATTGGCAAAAGAACAAAGTACGGACTTTGGCTGACCTAGAAACGGCTATGAAAAAGCGGGCAGAGTCGTGGCTGAAAAGCGATCGGGCCAAGCTTCTGATCAACAATCAATGCCTCAGTTGGTTTAACAGCAAAATCCAACCCGACTTAGCCTCCGAAACCGACCCCATTTGTCGCCAGTTCCAAATACCCAGAAGCAGCTTAAGGTTTGAAGAAGGAATCGACCCCGGCGTGGTCAACCCCGAACTTTCGATTGGAGATGCTCTCCTTGCCGAAACAGTAGCGTTTATCGTCAATGTAGTGATTGGTGGCGGCACTCTCGCCAGTATCCTCCTTCTCATCCTAACGGGGCATTTGACATGGCCGATCGCATTCGTATATGGGGCATCGGCTTTGGCAGCTGGAATGGAGCTAAATAGGAAAGGTGTAAAAGAGGCAATCAAGACAAATATGGATATCCCCAGTTGGCTGCGTTCTAGTTTTTTGAATGACAGCAAAATCGAGAATATCTGCAATCAAATCAATCCCGATTTGGATAAGGCTCTGCGAGAACAACTCACAGCAAATCAAGAAGCTTTTGACGAACTGATCGCCAAAGTTGGGCAAAGTCTTCAAAATGCTTTGAACGCCAAAGCGGAAGAGGCAATCATCCTGATTCAGTAGTGCGAAGCGATCTTTTGGAATTTCTCGTGACCAGGTTCAACCTGGTCACGAATTCTGGGAGGTTCTACCTCCCAAGCGTACAATATCTGAGAAACCCAAACTACTTTCTTGCCGATTGTCCGATCTAAAGCGATCGATCGCAGTACAATTAGTAAGCCTTCAAGTATGCCATTATTTATGAAAGAAATACCACCAACAATTGAGCTTGCTAATGATAGCGATCGCACAAGTATCAACCCTGTGCAAATGATACCTAATTCTGTTAGCAGAACGGCTCTTTACGAGAAGTTTAAATCAAAAATTATTCATAATCCTTCCTTGAGTAGAAATCTGGTTAGTTTTCAGGCAAATAAACAAGCTCCCTTTTCTGCCTGGTTTAAGTATAAGGAAGGTTTTTCCGAACGGTTAGTTACCTATCTACTGCAAACCTTAAAACCCCAGCCAGGTATTTTGCTCGATCCGTTTTCAGGAGTTGGAGCGTCTCTATTTGCTGCAAGTGGGTTAGGCTGGGAAACAATAGGAATTGAACTTTTACAAGTGGGAATATTTGCGACAAAAGCTCGACTTATAGCTCAAAAAATTGATATTAATCTCTTTAATAAAGTAATTTCTGAAATTAAACAAATAAACTTTGCCGAATACTACCATCCATCTCATGCAATCCAACATATTCCCATTACCCGTGGAGCCTTCTCAGCAGTAGAAGAAGAACTACTGGTTGGTTATATTTCCTATTGCCATAACTTTGTTAGTAATGACGATATTCGTAACCTACTTCTCTATGCAGCTTTTTGTATCCTTGAGGATATTAGCTATACCAGAAAAGACGGACAGTATTTGCGTTGGGATAGTCGATCGGGTCGTTCTCTGGGAAAGATTCCATTTGAAAAACGAGAAATTTTAACATTTTCTGATGCGATACATCAAAAACTAAACCAGATGGTATCCGATTTAGATGCTAGCTCAATACAACTGGATTTATTTGCCGATAGTTTACCATCTCAATTTACAGTAAACCCCAAGTTATACCAAGGCTCTTGTCTTGAAATTCTTCCTACTTTACAAGAAAACAGTATTGATTTTGTCCTGACATCCCCACCTTATGCGAACCGATACGACTACACTCGCACCTATGCGCTTGAGCTAGTATTTTTAGGTTGCCGTGAAGAAGAAATAAAGCATCTACGTCAAACAATGCTATCATGTACTGTAGAAAATCGAGATAAGCGCCCTCAGTTAGAGCAGTACTATAAAAGTTTAGGACGCCAACCGGAGTTTCATAAAGTGGATTCTATCTTCCAACAACACGAGGTATTACAAGAAGTAATAACAATTCTCGAAACCTATAAAAAACAAGGCAAATTAAATAACGCAAAAGTAGCTAAAATGGTGCATAATTATTTTTATGAAATGTGCTTTGTCACCTATGAATTAGCTAGAATACTCAAACCCGGCGGGATTGTCGCAATGGTCAACGACAATGTTCGGTATGCTGGAGAAGAAATACCTGTAGACCTGATTTTATCCGATATAGCCGAGTCTTTTGGATTGACAACTCGATACATTTGGACATTGGGACGTGGTAAAGGTAATAGCAGTCAGCAAATGGGAAATCACGGTCGATCGGAACTTCGTAAATGTGTATATGTATGGGAAAAATAAGCAAGTATTATGGCATTAGATGAAGCTTCTCTTTTGGCTGAGGCAAATCGGATAAACTATCGGCTGCGTTCAACCTTCTTTTATCGCAAACTCAAAGAATACAAAACTTTATCTTTCCGTGGTAGGATTGATGCACTATTACCCGTCAAGCATCTATACAGTTGGGATGGTTGGGCAAACTGGGGCATTGGAGAGGATGCGTTTACCTACATCCGCAAACATGACAACTTGGAACTTATTCAAGCGTTTTGTCACCCTAGATTAATTCGAGAACACCCTATACTAATCGCTTATTATCGAAATATTGCAGCGCTTTCTCAAAAAGCAGTTAAGTATTTAGTAAGTGTAGATGTCAAGAAAGTTGAGATTGATGAAAACAATCGTTATTCTCTAACGGAAGACCAAGCCCTCAAACTTAGCCGACTTTTTAACGAACACATCTCGCTCATCATTGATAGCTCTATAGAAAGTATTACAGAAGACGAATTGTACGGGATATTACTAGCATCAACAGGGGCGCAGATTGACGGTTCATGGCGTAATGCTATTGGGGAGGAAGCAGAAAAAGTTGTTCAGCGTCTTCTTGTTAAAGAGGCTAAAGAACGCAATATTATTGCCGCTTTGATACCGCGTGTAGGTACGGGGGTTGAGTTATACAACTCAGAGAAACTTGAGGAACAGCTAGGAAATATTGAGCGTTATCGGGGTATCATGTTGGTTAATTACACCTCAATACTTTTTTCCAGCGAGCCAGATATTTCACTGATTGGTAATCAGGGTACAACAGCAGGTGTAATTGAGGTTAAAGGAGGTGCAGATCCTGCTGGGGCCCTTGAACGTTATGGTGCGGCAAAAAAATCTTTTGAGGAAGCTTTACGTAGGAACCCCGAAGTCCAAACCATCCTCGTGGCAAGTTGTCTTACTACTCAGGTGCATACTCGTATTCAGAACGATTCCACAATCTATAGCTACTTTAACTTAACAGAAATTTTGAGTGAAAACTCAATACAATATAACCAGTTTGTGCAAGAAGTATTTTCTATTGTAGGAGCATGAGTTGTTCGGGAAATCGATAACAGGTTATTCAAATTTTGGTTTTCCTACTAAAATTTCAGGATCGATAACAATTCGCTCTTGCCAACTCATCAGGTTTCTCCTTTCCCCAGTTATCGATATTATCAACAAATAAGGTGGGCAAGGCCCACCCTACTTTTTAGCTTTTTAGCGCTTCACCAACTTCTTCGACATCTTCCGCAGACGAATTGATTTCGGCGTCACTTCCACCAATTCATCGGGGCCGATGTATTCCAAAGCACGCTCCAAACTCATATCCACGGGCGCTTGCAGCTGCACCAATTCCTCACCGCCAGATGCGCGGTGGTTCGTTAGCTGCTTCGTCTTACAGATGTTGAGTTCCAGGTCTTGGGGTCGGGTGTTTTCTCCCACAATCATGCCCCTGTAAACCTTCGTGCCTGGGTTAATAAAGAATACGCCTCGGTCTTCAGCATTTTGCAGTGCGTAGTAGGTAGAGACTCCCTCTTCAAAGGAAATCAGCACCCCGTTGCGACGGGCTGAAATATCTCCACTGAGGGGTCGGTATTCGAGGAAGCTGTGATTCACTATCCCTTCGCCGCGAGTCATCCGCATGACTTCACCTCGGAAACCAATTAAACCACGGGCGGGAATCACAAAGTCTAGTTGGGTGCGCTTATTACCACCAACCTGCATATCTTGCATTTCGCCTTTGCGCTGTCCTAAGCGTTCGATGCAGCTGCCAACGCTATCTTCTGGAACGTCCAGCACTAGGTACTCGAAGGGTTCGTAAGGTTTACCGTTGACTTCGCGGTAGATAACTTGCGGTTGAGAAACCTGGAATTCGTAACCTTCGCGGCGCATGGTTTCGATTAAGATACCCAGGTGCAATTCACCGCGACCGGAAACTAGGAATTTGTCGGGGGAGTCGGTTTCTTCGACGCGGAGGGCGACGTTGGTTTCTAATTCTCGCATGAGGCGATCGCGCACTTGCCGCGATGTCACCAAAGTTCCTTCCTGTCCCGCAAACGGCGAATCGTTCACGGAGAAGGTCATCTGCAAGGTAGGTTCATCCACTTTAATTAGTGGTAGCGCTTGGGGATCGTCGGGGCAAGTAATCGTTTCCCCGATATTAGCATCGGCAAATCCTGCTACTGCAACGATGTATCCAGCGGACGCTTCTGCCATTTCAATCCGCTTCAAACCTTCAAAACCCATCAATTTGGTGATTTTGCCTTTCACAATCTGGCCGGTTTCCGTTACCAAAGCAGCTTGTTGACCTGCTCTGATCGTACCGTTATGGATGCGACCAATCACAATCCGACCCAAGTAGTCGGAATAATCTAGGGTTGTAACTTGCAATTGCAATGGTTTGTTGGGGTCGCCGACTGGTGGCGGTACGTGACGCAGAATAGCATCAAACATAGGCTTCATGTCTGAGCTTTCGCCATCCAGTTCATTTTTGGCGTAGCCTGCCAAACCGGAGGCAAATAGATGGGGAAAGTCGCACTGGGCATCATCTGCACCCAATTCTATGAAGAGATCTAATACTTTATCGATGGCTTTGTAGGGTTCTGCCTGGGGCCGATCGATTTTATTGACTACGACGATGGGGCGCAATCCCTTTTCCAAGGCTTTTTTCAGCACGAACCGGGTTTGGGGCATTGGCCCTTCGTTGGCATCGACAATTAGAAGACAGCCATCCACCATACCCAATACCCGTTCGACTTCGCCGCCAAAGTCGGCGTGTCCGGGGGTATCAACTATATTGATCAGCGTCTCTTTGTATTTAACGGCTGTGTTCTTCGATAAAATGGTAATGCCCCGCTCCCGCTCGATCGCGTTGGAGTCCATGACACAATCAGGAACTTCTTCCCCTTCGCGGAAGATGCCGGATTGTTTGAGCAGGGCGTCAACAAGAGTGGTTTTGCCGTGGTCTACGTGGGCAATGATGGCAACGTTGCGAATGGGAAGAGTCATGGAAGTCTCAGGGAGTTGGAAATCGGATCTGTTTAAAGATTTATTACAATTTTAGCTTGTTTCGATCGGCAATGACAGATCAAAAGCAATATCGGTGGAGCAGAGGGCGTTTTATAGCAACCGCCAAGGCGACTCTTGGCAGTCGGGGCGTTCGCGAGTGCGTGCCGGAGGCATTAGCATTCGGGTAGTAAATCTTCGGTTTTAACCAATAAATTATATGCCCGAATGCTTCGCCCCTACCCCAGATTTATGGCTTAACCGCCTTGGCGGTTGCTATAGATTTTAGATTTTAGATTTTATTTCTTGAAATAAATCTTCTCCTCTTCCCTAGTAACTGGGGACTGGGGACTAGGGACTGGGGATTCACTCCCCCGCTTCCGGCTTCCCCTAGCCCCCTAGCCCCTAAAACAGTTACATTTTTGATAAATCAGGATAATGTAAAAGTGTCAAATCCTTTTGAGATAGCCAAAGCGGGAGGAAAGCATTCTGGATTTTACAATCAATATGTCAATAAACCGGACACGGAAATACAAAGATCCATTCGTTCTCTGTAAAGACGCATTGCTGAACATGAAAGCTGGATTCAAAATCCTGAGTTACACATTCCTAATTTTAGCAGCCTCGACCCCAGACAACAACGCGCACTCGTTGAAGATAAATGGTTAAGCGATATTGCGCGTCAGCAAAAACAAAAAATGATTCTGGAAGGAATACTTCAGGAGAGAGGATAGTGAATCGAGAACTTCATAACTTTGTCAAAGACTACATTACCTTACTGCAAGAAAAGTACACTCAATATTTACGCAAAGCTGAAAAGTCGGAGACAGAAGCGGATGCAGCTTTTGCTCGAGGAGCAATTTTTACCTATTACGATGCCCTTGATTTGCTGAAATCGCAACTAGAGGCTTTCGGATACGATCTAGAAAGTTCCGAACTGATTGTACCTGAGTTGGGTAAACCAATAGAAAAATTTATAGTTAACAGTAGTTATAACTCAAATGATTGATTCCAACATTCCTAAAGATGAATCTTTTGGCATTATCCCGATTTTGCGCCAAGGCGATACCTATTCGTTTTTGCTGATTCAACACCAGGCGGGACACTGGGGATTTCCCAAGGGACACGCTGTTGAGGGTGAGTCACCTGTGCAAGCTGCTTGTCGCGAATTCGTGGAGGAAACGGGAATTTCTGACTACACTTTGGTAGAGGGAGTTTCGTTTGCGGAACACTACACTTTTACGCGAAATGGAGAAACGTTTGATAAAACAGTAACTTACTTTCTAGCATTGGTGCAGTCAGCAACGGTTACCTACCAGGAAGAGGAGATTCAAAACTATACTTGGGCCGATCGCGAAAGTGCGATCGCACTGATCACATTCGACCCCAGCAAGCAAATTCTCAGGGATGCGAATCAATATTTAACTGCTTCTTTAACCTAAAGCTGCATATTGCACTCGATAAATACCCAGCTAGTAATCCGGAAGTCAGCTGAAAATTGTCAGAGTTGGAAGTTAAATCGTAAAAGCCATCAGAAGTTGGGCCTGACATAGCGATTTCCTACCTCTATGCGATCGCACTTGAAAATCTTACACCTGGCACACAAACTTCTACATCCTACTTTATGCACAGTTCCACGAAAATTTTTAGTCATAGTAGGTTGGATTGAACGATTCTTCCATTAATAAGCTAATATCAACCAAAAACCAAACATAAATTTCAATGATTCTTTCCGAACGCTTTACAGAAGCACTCGTTTTTGCCACTCAATTGCACGCCAACCAAGTCCGCAAGGGGAGTGGAGTTCCTTACGTTGCACATTTGTTAGGTGTGGCCAGTATAGCCTTGGAATATGGGGCTAATGAGGATGAAGCGATCGCAGCCTTACTCCATGATGCCATAGAAGATCAAGGCGGTGCAGCCACGCGGTCAGAAATTCGCCGTCACTTCGGGGATACCGTCACAGCAATTGTGGATGGTTGCACAGACTCCGACACCACCCCCAAACCCCCCTGGCGACAGCGCAAAGAAGCTTATATTGCCCACATCCCGACCGCTTCCCCATCGGTGCTATTAGTCTCGGCATCGGATAAACTGCATAATGCGCGATCGATCTTGAAAGATTATCGGGTGTTGGGAGAGTCAGTTTGGGAAAGATTTAAGGGCGGTAGAGAAGGAAGTCTTTGGTATTATCGCGCTTTAGTAAATGCTTTTCGCCAAGCTTGGTCATCGCCTCTAATTGACGAATTGGATCGAGTGGTTTCAGAATTGGAACAGCTAGCTAATTCCTGACTTTCCCTATGACTATAGTGTTTCCAATTGAGATGTAAACAATGGTAGGTTGGGTTAGACGCGGTAATTAACTTAATAATGCTCACAGATACGTCTTTGACTGCGTCGTAACCCAACATTCACTATTAAATATGTGTCCACGACTCATTTGAAAACGCTATATTTGAGATCTCATCGACTTGAGCGAATTCTCAATTTTTACCGGCTACAGAGATGTACAATAAAAATAGTTCATAGTTTATAGTTCATAGCTAGATCGATGAACAATCAACTATGAACTATCAACTAAACTACTTGTTTCACCTGAAACTGTTGTAACTCAGCGGGAGCGACTGCGCCATATTCTGTTATAATGGCGGTAATCAATTCAGCAGGCGTGACATCAAAAGCTGGGTTGTAAAACTCTACACCCTCTGCGGTTAACATCGTATTTCCTACCTTATAAATTTCCGTGGGATCTCGTTCTTCAATCGGAATTTTACTGCCGTTACTAATCGAAAAATCGATCGTCGAAAGAGGTGCAGCAACAAAGAAAGGAACCTTGTGCGCTTTCGCCACAAGTGCTAAACTATAAGTACCAATCTTATTAGCAGTATCGCCATTCGCGGCAATTCTGTCAGCACCCACAACCACAGCATGAATCAAACCCCGCTGCATACAATGAGCCGCCATATTATCGGTAATTAGAGTAACCGGAATACCTTCTTGCACGCATTCCCAAGCTGTTAGTTTTGCCCCTTGCAAACGGGGACGAGTTTCATCAGCATATACCCGTTCCAAACGTCCAGATTTCCAGGCGGAACGCACCACCCCCAAAGCCGTACCGTAGCCAGCAGTTGCCAAAGCACCCGCATTGCAGTGAGTTAAAATAGTCAACTTTTCGGGATTAGCTGGTAAAGCTGCTAAACCATTATCCCCTATTGCTTGACAAGTTTGGATATCGTCCGCGTTGATATTTTTCGCTGTGTCTAATAAAACACTTTTTAGATATTCTACTGGCCCCAAAGTTTGACGGGCAGTATTCAACATTCTCTGAATTGCCCAAAATAAATTAACAGCAGTCGGACGAGTTTGCGCCAACGTTTCGCCAATTTTTTCCAACTGATTCAAAAACTCATCGCGGCTTTCGGTTTGAATATCTCTTGCACCCAAGTACATCCCGTAAGCTGCGGCTACGCCGATAGCTGGTGCGCCGCGTACAATCATCGTTTTAATGGCGTGGGCCATATCATCGCAGCATTTAATTTCGACAAAAGTGTATTCAGTTGGTAGACGATTTTGCTCGATGAGTAAAACGCGGTCATCTTGCCAAATAACTGGATAAACTGGGGAAGTAGTAGATGTCATGGTTTAAATTAAATCGCTTAGTTTATTATCTGACAATACTGGCTTTAGCGCTAAAGCGCAACAACCTACCTTTTTTACCACAGATGGTAAAATTTTATCTACGATTCCCAGTAACAAAACCGGATATTACTATTACAATATTGATGTAAAAATTTTGTTGTCAGTAAAGATCAAGACAATCCAAAATCGCACTACTCATTAGTTCTTGAATTGCCTCTGGCTAGCATCTGGGAAGATATCAGCTAACCGAGTTACTAATTTCCGACTTAAGTTTTGGTCAGTGGACGATGGATGAGGGGGGTTGGTTGTGGTGGGGGATTTTTTGGTGGTTTCTTCTCTCGCATCAAGACTTGTAATACCAAATCCGGGTTTGTTACCCCCTTTAATTTTTGGCATAAACATTGTAGAGACGTTTCATGAAACGTCTCTACAGCCTAGAGACATAAAGGGGGTAATCGTTGCGGATTTGGTATAAACTGTAGCATATAAAGGTTTTCGCGGAATGTAAAGATTTGTTTTCCACCTCCTTTCCTACGAAAACTCGTCATTCCAGCGATTCGATACCTGGCGCTGGCGGGGTAGGAAACTGAAGGCAAGCAATCTGTGGTTTGCTCTGGGTAGGGGCTGTAGGGGTTAAACTGTTTAACTGTGGTGTAGAGTCATTGCTGTTGTAGGGGGATGAATTGCCAAGCGATTTCGTGAGAGGGCAAGCACAGAGAATTCTGGAAATTTTCTACTCTACCCCATTTATAGAATGTCACCCATTGACTCGTGAGTTTGCAAGCATACCTGCCCGCTCTGGTATCTACGCATTTCGCCATCAATCTGAGGGTATTCTCTATATAGGGAAAGCTGTTAATATCAGGCAACGGTTACGAGGTGGGCATAAAGCATTAGCTTGGGCATTTATTGATCGCCTCAACCCAGATGATGTAAGAATAGTTGCAACGGTGTTAACCTATCAGTTATGGTTGCAAGCCCTCGAAATTGAAGCCCTAATGATTCAGACAGTTAAACCATGCTATAACATTCGTATCAGGCAAGAGGAATAAAGCATAATGGAAACTGCAACCGAACATTTATCACCCGTCGCCGCAAATGTTTTTCTTGATGCGCTTCCCAATAAAATTAAGCAGGCGTTGATTGCATACTCAGCAGAAATTGAATATCCGGTAGAGGCTGTGTTAGAAATGGCGATATCTGGTTTTCTCGATCCAGATTCAGTCAGTTTTGTAGATTGTAAACCGCTATCTGGGATGGATATTGAGAGGAAAGTTAATTAGGGTTTTCTTTGCCTCTATTTAGTCAAAAGCGAGTTTTTAAAACCATTTATTTGATTGGAAAATTGGCGATCAGTAAAGCTCAAGACAATCCAAAATCGCACTACTCATAAGTTCTTGAATTGCCTCTGCCCCAGATCGAAGTATTGCTTCTACGTTGCTTGTCGGTGTATTACCACACCGCAGCCAAATTACTTTTGGTGGTGAACCGTAAAGACGACTCCTTTCTGCAAAGTCAGCATCCTGAGTAACAATACAAAATCCTTCAATTTTCGCAAACTCCCAAATCTCGCTATCGTCTGCATCTGTCAGCGCATGAAACTGAACATGGCTAGCATCTGGGAAGATATCAGCTAACCGAGTTACTAACTTCCGACTTAAGTTTTGGTCAAATAGTAATTTCAAGTTTCGCCCACTATCGCAATCAAACGACGTTCTCTATCCGCTGCAAATTCCAGACAAGCTTTAATATCTTCTTCTGTCAATTCTGGGAAGTCATCTAAAATTTCTGCCACAGACATACCAGCTGCTAACCAGCCCAAAACATCGTATACGGTAATCCGCATTCGTCTGATACAAGGCTTACCGCCACGTTTACCTGGCTCAATAGTAATGATGTTGCGATAACTCATAGACATTTGACAAAATTATTGATATACAAATTATAGCATACCATCAAAAACCAATTATTAAAAATAACTTTGCAGTCAGACAAGTAGAGATGGCAGTAGAAAAGACACTCAGGATCAATGTTAAAATCAACAATATACCAAGCCATGCTACTCCACCCATTGACCCTGATTCTGAAGGTGGCTGATTGTAATTACTCAACCACTCAAGTAGTCCAGTCAGAAAAATTCCAGATATCACCCCAATTAACAGCCCAACAAACCAACCTATTGGTAGCAAAAGCAATTTCCAGATCAAGCCCAATTTGATGAATGTCTGATAGCTAATCAATAGAAATGGGCTAAAGAATAGCAGAAGTAATACAGCTATTAAAACTGGATTCATAAACGTAAACGTCTCGTTGATTTGGAATAGACAACTAACCGCAGATAAACACAAACAAACACACATAATTATCGGCGTTCATCTACATTCATCTGCGGTTAAAAACTGACCGATTAACTAACAACAGAAGGTTGCTTGCTAAAGAAAGCGCTGCGAATGCGATCGCTAATTTGAGCAGGTGTCAAACCAAGCTCGGCAAAAGACTCTTTTGGCTCAGCATGATCGACTAAAATGTCCGGTACGCCAATACGTTTGACTGGCACCACCACATCATTTTCCATCAAACTTTCCATCACTGCCGAACCAAAGCCGCCCATAATGCAGCCTTCTTCCAAAGTAACAACCCGACCGATTTGTTTCGCCAAAGGTGCAATTAACTCAGTATCGATCGGTTTGGCAAACCGTGCATTAATCACAGTTGCTTCGATACCGTGTTCTGACAGAATTTCTGCCGCTTGCATGGCGGGATAAACCATCGAACCATAACCTAGCATTAGCACATCATCGCCAGAACGGAGAATTTCTGCTTTACCGATCGGCAAACCTTCCCAACCTTCCTCCATCAAGGGTACACCGTAACCGTTGCCGCGAGGATAGCGCATTGCGATCGGGCCATCAATGTAATTAATCCCCGTCACTACCATCTGCTGTAATTCTGCCTCATCTTTGGGAGCCATCAGCACCATATTGGGAATACAGCGCAGATAAGAAATATCGTACATCCCTTGGTGCGTTGGGCCATCAGCACCGACAATACCGGCCCGATCTAAACAGAAAAAGACTGGCAAATTTTGAATGCAAACATCGTGAATAATCTGGTCATAGCCGCGTTGTAGAAAAGTGGAATAAATTGCCACTAACGGACGCATTCCCTCACAAGCCAAACCAGCTGCCAAAGTAACAGCGTGCTGTTCCGCAATACCCACATCAATGTATTGCTTAGGTAATTTAGCTTGCAATTTATCCAGACCAGTTCCCGTTGCCATCGCCGCAGTAATACCGACAATTTTGGGATTATTTTCTGCCAGTTTAACTAAAGTGTGGGCAAACACTTTCGAGTAAGCAGGAGGCTTGGGTGTACTAGCGGGAATTGGTTTGCCAGTAGCGAGGTTGAAAGGGCTTTGAGCATGATAGCCAACCTGATCTTTTTCGGCAATTTCATATCCCTTGCCTTTCGTTGTTGCCACGTGAAGCAGCACTGGGCCAGAATGCTGATGCGCTTCCTTGAAGGTAGCAATCAGTTCTTCCAGATTGTGACCGTCCACCGGCCCCATGTAGGTGAAGCCCAATTCTTCAAACACCGCGCCAACTTTGGGAACTGCCAAACGCTTCATCCCTTCTTTGATGCGTGCCAATTCTGGAGACAGAGATTCGCCGACAAAGGGAAGATGCTTGAATTGCTCCTCCAGATTATCGGTGATAAACTGCACTGGCGGAGAAAGGCGCATTTTGTTGAGGTAGCGCGGAATCGCACCGACATTGGGCGAAATCGACATTTCGTTGTCGTTGAGGACTACCAGCAAGTTGGTTTTGGGCAAATGACCGGCGTGGTTGATCGCTTCTAGCGCCATACCGCCCGTCATCGCACCATCGCCAATTACCGCCACCACCTTAAAGTTATCGCCTTTCATATCCCGCGCCAGAGCCATACCCAAGGCTGCTGAGATACTCGTGGAGGCGTGTCCGGCTCCAAAATGGTCAAAATTGCTCTCACAACGCTTGAGATAACCGGCAACGCCGTGTTTCTGGCGCAGCGTGTGGAAGCGACTGTAACGACCTGTGATGATCTTATGGGGATAGGCTTGGTGACCCACATCCCAGATTACTTTGTCGCGATCGAGATCTAGGGTTTGATAAAGCCCTAGAGTCAGTTCCACCACTCCCAAACCAGGCCCAAGGTGTCCACCGCTGGTTGCCACGGTTTGTAGATGCTTTTCCCGGATTTGACGGGCAATTTGCTTGAGCTGATGAATCGAAAGACCGTGCAACTGGTTTGGATGGGTGACTTCACTCAGGTGCATACTGGGGTTCTCTCTTGAGGATTATTGAATTATTTTTACCTTTTTCACTTTATAGGATTTAATCTTTCTTTCTTCTCAGTGAGTAATAATGCTTAAGATACTATCGCTAACGAAAATTGAACAACCCACAAGCTGCTGAAGTTCCCAACCAAGTTGAACCGAACGACTTAAGCCGTTATCTGCCTCGGCTAGGGTTGCTTCTCAATTATTCCCCACAAGACTTACCCGGCGACCTCATGGCAGCAGTTATTGTCGCCATTATGCTTGTGCCTCAGAGTATGGCTTATTCCCTTCTGGCTGGTTTGCCGCCCCAGGTAGGGCTCTACGCCAGCATTCTTCCCCTCATACTCTACCCCCTACTCGGCTCAACGCGCACCTTGGCAGTTGGCCCCGTCGCAATGGTGTCCCTGCTGGTTGCCACTGGTGTGGAAAAATTAGCAGACAGAGGCACTCCAGAATATTTGGCTTTGGCATTAACCCTGGCAATGTTGGTTGGGATCATTCAATTAGGAATGGGATTAACCAGACTTGGTTTTTTGGTCAACTTTCTTAGCCATTCGGTCATATCTGGTTTTACTCAGGCAGCAGCTTTGGTAATTGCTATTACTCAACTGAAAGATTTTATGGGAATTACCATTCCCCAAACCGATAAATTTTACAAGTTATTGTTTTACCTCATCCAACACCTGAGCGAAACAAATTTTGTAACTCTGTGTATTGGATTGGGTAGTATTGGAATTTTAATTTATTTCAACAGTTTTTTGGAAGTGCAGCTTAAACGCTGGAAAATATCTGAGGCGATGACAATGGTTACGACCAAGATAGCACCTTTAGTGGTAATATTTTTAGGAACGCTACTGGTTTACGGAATGAGATTAAATCAGAATGCTGCTGTTAAAATTGTCGGCACAATTCCCCCTGGCTTACCGCCGATAACTTTGCCATCTTTCGATGCAACCCTCTGGCAGGCTTTGTTGCCTGTTGCTCTTACCATTAGCTTTGTTGGCTTTATGGAGAGTATTGCTATTGCCAAATCTTTAGCTAGTTTCCGCAACGAGAATGTAGATGGTAATCAGGAATTGGTAGCATTGGGAGTAGCTAATTTGGGTGCAGCAATAACTGGCGGTTATCCAGTCACGGGCGGTTTAAGCCGTTCGGTGGTGAATTTTGCTGCTGGTGCTAATACGGGTCTTGCTTCTATTATCGCTGCCCTATTAGTTGCTTTCACAGTTCTGTTTTGCACGCCTTTGTTTTATTTTCTGCCGCAAGCTTCACTCGCCGCAATTATTATCGTCGCAGTTTGGAAGTTGATTGATATTGCCGCAATCAAAGATATTTGGAACTATAACAAAGCCGATGCTGCTTCCCTGTTGGTGACGTTTTTGGCAGTACTGGGTGTGGGAATAGAGAGGGGCATTGTGGTTGGTACTGTTACCGCTACATTCCTCTATGTTTGGGGGACAAGGAACGTAAAGCTGCCAGGCCCTTAGAAACCCGGTTTCTTGGTGTTCAGTTGTAAGGTTAATTATGGCCACGCCCCTGTAGCAATATGCTCGTGCGAAGTATAAATAAATTAATGGTGAATTTACGCCATTAAAGGCGATATTTTATGAAAATTGGATAAAGCTAAAATTATATAGAAGTAGAAAAAATAAAATTGAAGTATTTTTAATTTTATTTTTTAAGTTGCGTTACTAAAATGTTTAAAAATATGCGGCAAAGCCTAAGTATCTTAGACTACAGAAAACGTATTCCATATTTGCTAGTTTATAAGTAGTATTTGTACAGAAACTGCTAACTACTGTTTCGGTAATGTATACAGTTAGGAAGTTCAGGCCCGAAAAATGACTAGAACTACTAGAAAAATTGTCAAAGAGCGACGAGACTATAACACTTGGGTGGCCAATGAAACTATCGAAGATTATTCTCTGCGCTACGCGCCTAAATCATTTCGGAAATGGTCAGAATTTTCAGTAGCTAACACGGCCCTGGGAGGCATTTCTTTTCTAGCATTAGAAGCAATTGGCGGTTCGCTAATCATTAATTATGGTTTTGCTAATTCATTCTGGGCAATTATAGTTGTCAGTGCAATTATTTTCCTGACAGGGTTACCGATCGCCTACTATTCTGCTAAGTACAATATAGATATAGATTTGCTAACCAGGGGTGCGGGGTTTGGCTATATTGGCTCGACTATTACCTCATTAATTTATGCGTCCTTCACATTTATTTTCTTTGCCTTAGAAGCGGCGATTATGGCTCAGGCATTGCAACTATATTTTGATTTACCTTTAGCAATTGGCTATATAATTTGCTCTTTATTAATTATACCTTTAGTTTTTTATGGCGTGACGCTAATCAACAAGTTGCAGTTATGGACGCAACCCATCTGGCTAAGCTTAATGATTTTGCCGTATATTTTTGTTCTCCATAAAGAACCAAATGCGATTAACAATTGGCTGAACTTTGCGGGAAATTCGCCGAGTGGTGCTGGTTTTGACCCGTTGTTATTTGGCGCAGCCGCAACGGTATCGTTCTCTTTAATTGCTCAGATTGGGGAACAGGTGGACTACCTGCGATTTTTGCCCGATCGCAAAAAGGAAAATCGCTTCCAGTGGTGGCTAGCGGTGATTTTAGCTGGGCCAGGTTGGATTATTTTAGGAGGTGCAAAGCAATTAGGGGGGGCTTTTCTAGCCTCTTTGGCAATTAATCGCGGCGTGGAGTTATCCCTTGCTAAAGAACCCATCTATATGTATATGGCGGGATTTGCCGATATGTTCTCCCGTCCTGATGTAGTTTTATCGGTTGCTACCTTTTTTGTAGTCATTTCGCAAATCAAAATAAACGTTACCAACGCCTATGCAGGATCTTTAGCTTGGTCAAACTTTTTCTCCCGACTAACTCACAGTCATCCAGGAAGGGTGGTTTGGTTGGTATTCAATGTAGCGATCGCATTACTCTTGATGGAATTGGGAGTATTTCACACCTTAGAAGCCATCTTGGGATTGTACTCTAATGTTGCGATCGCCTGGGTAGGAGCTGTAGTCGCCGATCTGGTTGTCAATAAACCTTTAGGATTGAGTCCCTCCTATATCGAATTCAAACGAGCTTATCTGTACAACTTTAATCCCGTCGGATTTGGCTCGATGGCGATCGCTTCAGCCGTAGCGATCGCCGCTTTTGTCGGCCTTTTTGGCATTTATGCCCAAGCCTATTCTCCTTTCATTGCTTTGGGTTTGGCTTTTGTTCTCTCTCCTGCGATCGCGTTCATCACCAAAGGAAAATACTATATTGCCAGACCAAATCTTCATACCCACAATTTTACTTCTGATTCCCTTTTAACTTGCTGTATTTGCGAGCAAGATTACGCCCCGGCTGATACCGCTTACTGCCCAGTATATGATGGATCGATTTGTTCGTTATGTTGCAGTTTGGATGCTCAGTGCCACGATAGCTGTAAAACCTCCAACGAAAATTTAGCGAATTTGAGAAATACCATATCACGGTTAATTTTCGGCAACAAACTTTCCCCGAAAAACGGAATTAGGATTATTAAATTTGTCGAGATATTTTCGTTAATTTCGGGATTATTTGCTTTGATTTTCACATTAGTGTACTATCTAGGCGTATGGCGATCGCCACAAATATCACAATCATACCATTATTTATTTATTGAAGTATTTCTAGCTTTATATGTTCCGTTAATATTATTAACCGGAATTGGAACTTGGTGGTTAGTTTTAAGCGAAGAAAGTCGGGAATTAGCCGAAGATGAACTCGACAAACAAAATCGACTACTTCAACAGGAAGTCGCCGAACGCAAACAAGTCGAAGCAGCTTTGCAAAAACTTACGCACGAGTTGGAAATTCGAGTAGAACAGCGGACGGCTGAATTATCCGAAGCGCTGAGAAGTTTAAAACAAACTCAGACCCAACTCGTTCAAACGGAAAAAATGTCTAGCCTGGGACAACTTGTAGCAGGAGTAGCTCACGAAATTAATAATCCAGTTAATTTTATAAATGGCAACTTAGAATATGCCAATAGTTATGTTAAAGATTTACTAAACCTGATTAAAATATGTCAAATAGAGATGCCAACATTAACGCCAAAAATTCAGCAGAAAATAGAAGAAATTGAACTAGAATTTATTGAGGAAGATTTACCTAAATTGCTTGACTCAATGCGGGTAGGCATCGAACGCATTAAAGCAATTGTGCTGTCGTTGCGGAATTTCTCCCGATTAGATCAAGCCGAAGAAAAAGCTGTAGATATCCACGCCGGAATAGACAGCACCTTAATGATTCTGGGACATCGACTGAAAGCAAAGCCGGAACATCCAGCCATTGAAATTATTAAGGAGTATGGCAACTTACCTTTAGTAGAGTGCTATGCCGGACAGATAAATCAGGTATTTATGAACATTTTAGTGAATGCTATTGATGCCTTAGAGGAAAAAAACTTTGGGCGCGACTTTGCAGATATTCAGGCTAACCCCAATCAAATTATCATTCGCACAATTGTCTTGGAGGGAGGTGAGTACATCAAAATTTGTATTCGAGATAATGGCCCTGGTATCTCGCCAGAGGTGAAGCAGAAATTGTTTGACTACCAATTCACTACCAAACCTATAGGCAAAGGCACTGGTTTGGGATTATCCATTAGCTATCAGATTGTGGTAGACAAACATGGGGGAACTTTAACTTGTGAATCGGATTTAGGAAAAGGAACAGAGTTTGCGATCATCATTCCTATTTATCAATCTTCTAAAAGTTCTTCATCTAGTAATATCAAACAGAGATGCTTACAGTCTTAAATTGTTTTTGGTTAAGTCAGCCCGCCTGCGATTCAAATCGCAGGCTCATAGCTGGGGGTTTGAACCCGCAGCGGGTGTGGACTCAGCATTCAGCACTTTGCTATATCGTTGGTTAAATTTTTACCGCAGATGAAGACAGATGAACGCAGATGAACGCAGATAAGAGTAATCACACGAATTTTTTAGCTGCCAGATATGATATCAAATTCAGGTTTATTTTAATGAAAATTAATTTCTTGCCGAATGTGGGAACGATCGTTTTATGGTTGCCAAATTCCTAAAACGGCACGAGTTTGATGGGTAACTATTGACTGCAAAAAAAACAAATTTAATTCAACGCGATCGCGTCCTGCTACTTTCGCCTTATAAAGAGCTTTATCCGCATCATTAATTAATTCTTCTGGGGATGATTCAGAACTGGGAATAACGCAAGCTACTCCCAAGCTGAGGGTGACATATTCGCTAACCTGAGAACCTGTATGGACTATGCTAAGAGCTTTCACCGAAAGGCGAATTACTTCTGCCAAATGCAGGGCTCCTTCAACTTCAGTATTCGGCAAAATAACAGCGAATTCTTCACCTCCGTAGCGGGCTACCAAATCAGCCGGACGTTTCGCAGCCTGACGGATAATCTTCGCAACTTGGCGCAGACACTCATCCCCTGCTGGATGTCCGTAAGTGTCGTTGTAAACTTTGAAAAAATCAATATCACACAAAATTAAAGATAGAGGTGCTTGCTCCCGTCCTAACCTTTTCCATTCGCTCTGTAAATACTCATCAAAAGAGCGACGGTTAAAGATCTGAGTAAGTCCATCTACAGACGCAAGACGCTGCAATTCTTGATTAGCTTTCTCCAACTGTTCTGTCAGGATACGCTCCCGTTCAATCTGTTTTTGGAGTTCCGTCATCGCCCATCTGGTTTCCAGCAGGCGACGGACTCGCTGACGCAGTACTGCCCAAAAGATTGGTTTGGTAGCATAATCAGTTGCGCCAACCTCAAAGGCTCGGTCAACTGATGTTGGATCGTCCAGAACAGTAATCATCAAGATAGGAGGACAATTATCACCCAAAAGGCTTCGCAGTTGAGGACAGCAAGTAAAGCCATCCATCACCGGCATCATGGCATCCATTAAGATAATATCTGGCTTAATTTGTTGACATATCTGCAAACACTCTGACCCGTCCGACGCTTCGGCGACGCGATACCCTTCCTTCTCCATCACGCGACGCAGCAACATTCGGAGGGTCTTCTCATCATCTACAACAAGAATCAGGGGCGGATTGTTCTCAAAATTAGGATTAATCATACTTGCCAACGGGGATGTTCTAATTGCAAAGCAGCTTCTACTCGTTCGTATTCTGCCGCGAGTTGGCTTACCAGTTTAGATGCACCAGCGGTATTAGCGGTACTGCCCATTGTTTCCAATTCGCCGCATATTTCAGAAAGGGTAATTGCCCCAAGGGTGGCACTTGTAGACTTAAGGGCATGGGCTGAGAGTTGGAGTGTGAAGGCATCTGACTGGGCAACGGCATTAATAATAGCTTGCAGTCTTTGGGGCGCGTCTTCCAGGTAGCTGTCAACGATCTCTGCGAAAACTTCTGTACTTCCATCTTCGCATAGCATTTTCTTTAGAGCTTGGAACGTCTGGCGATCGATCGCCTGTGCTACTCTTGACTCTTGACTCTTGACTGGGTGTGGTGAACAGTTGCCTACACCCAGCGCCGCTACTTGTCCGTACTTTTTCAAAGATTGGTCAAGCGCCTCGATTCGGATCGGTTTGCTGATATAATCATTCATTCCAGCTTTGAGGCACTCTTCGCGATCGCCCTGCATAGCATGGGCAGTCATCGCAATAATCCAAGGACGACTCGATTTTAGATTTGGGATTTTAGATTTGGGATTATTGGTTTCCTTTCGATCGTCAAAAAATTTCTGACTCTCATCCGCAGACTCCAATCTAAAATTGTCAGGCCATTCCTGACAAATTCGACGAGTCGCTTCCAGTCCGTCCATTTCTGGCATCTGCACATCCATGAAGACGACATCGTAAGGCTGGCGACGCAAAGCTTCCAGTGCCTCTAAACCGTTGTTGGCAACATCGGCGCGATAGCCCAACTTCTGTAGCATCTGCAAAGCTACCTTCTGGTTTAACGAAACGTCTTCCACCAGCAGAATACGTAAAGGTAGCTGTTTTGCTAACTGCGGATCGAATTGCTGCGGTAAAGATTGGGAAGAACGTACTGAGATCCGTTGCTTGCTAAAGATCCGAGCGAAAACATTGTAAAGGTGAGATTGCTTAATTGGCTTACTCAAAAAGGCAACGAAGTTAACTTTTTCTCCGGTTTCTTCTTGTGTAATGCTGCCCAAAGAACTCAGCATCACCAAGGGGAGTTCCTGACAGCTTGGTAAAGAGTGGATGTGCGCTGCCAAACTTAAGCCATCCATCTCTGGCATTTGCATATCTAAAACTGCAATGTCAAATTGCTCTCCAGCAACAATCCATTCCAGAGCTTGCCAGCCGGAAGAAGCCGATCGAACTTGCATTCCCCAAGATTCCGCTTGCAGAGTGAGAATTTTGCGGTTAGTAGCGTTGTCATCCACCACTAGCAGCCGTTTGCCAGCTAAATGCGGCCCAGGCGGAATCTGAAAGTCAAGTAGGGAAGCGGGAGCGGACTGGAGCAGCACCGTGAAATAAAACGTAGAACCTTGTCCTACACAGCTTTCCACCCACATTCTGCCCCCCATCATTTCGCTCAGGCGTTTGCTAATTGCTAAGCCCAATCCAGTCCCGCCATATCGGCGAGTCATTGAAGAATCAACCTGGCTGAAGGGCTTAAATAGTCGCTCTATTCGCTCTGGGGGAATACCGATTCCTGTATCGGTGACTGCAAATTGAATTTCAAATTTCCGATTTGAGATTTCAGATTGAGAATTTTCTTCTTCAATCTCCAATTGTTTCGCTGTTACTGAAACGACGACTTCGCCATGTTCTGTGAATTTGACCGCATTAGCGAGTAAATTGACTAAAATTTGCCGCAGTCGCGTCACATCCCCGACGATCGCAGCTGGTGTCTGGGGTTCAATTAGATAAGCTAAATCTAGATTCTTTGCAGCTGTTGCCGGAGCCAGCAGATCTAAAGCTTCTTCCACACAACTGCGGAGGTTGAAGGGTTGTGTCTCTAAGTCCAGCTTGCCAGACTCAATCTTAGAAAAATCGAGAATATCGTTAATGATCGTAAGCAAGGCGTCGCCGCTTGAGCGAATGATTTCTACAAAGTCGCGCTGTTGGAGATTGAGGTTTGTATCCAGCAGCAATCCTGTCATGCCTATAACTGCATTCATAGGGGTGCGAATTTCGTGGCTCATCATCGCCAGGAATTCGCTTTTAGCCCGATTTGCTGTTTCTGCCTCTCGTTTTGCCTGTTCCAGAGCAAAGTTTTTGATAGTAAGTTCTTCGCGCTGTTGGGTTTCTTCCTCCAGTAGATTAGCTTGTGCAAGGGCTATTCCGACTTGAGCTGCGACGGATTCCAACAGATCGATTTCATCGTCTGTCCAGTAGTGGAAGTAAGCGCATTGATGCAAGCAGATTGCGCCGTTGGGCTTACCCTGGTAGGAAGTGCGAATCGCCAGCATAGATTTCAACCCCATCTGGCGCAAGATGGGTTCGCTCTCTTTCAATAGAGGCTCGGCGTAAACATCTGGGGAGGCTACAGATCGATCTTGAGCGAGCATCTTTTCTGCATGAGGATTGCCAAGTACGGAAATCTTTAAATTGAGAACGGATGCGTAACCGGCTTCAAGATACTCGGCAACAAACGGAATTTCAGGAGTCGGTAACGCCACATAGGTATGAATCAAGCAGCGATCGACACCAAACGCCTTACCTAGCAAAGTGCTAGCTGTCTCAAAGATTTGTTTGCTCTCAAGGTTCTGGCGAATTTGTTCGGTGATTTGCTTAAGCAGCAAAGTTCGTTGAAATTGTTGTTGTAGTGCCTCCTGCGCTTGTTTTGTTTTGGTGATGTCAAAGCGGATTGCAAGGTACTGAAATGGTTTTCCCTGGCTATCTAAAAAAGGGACAATTGTTGTATCTACCCAATAAGATGTGCCATCCTTAGCTTGATTTTTCATCTCCCCCTGCCACACCTTGCCACTAGATATGGTTGACCAAAGCTCTTTAAAGAAAGCTGGAGGATGATAATCGGATTTTACTAAAAGGTGGGTTTGTCCGATCAGTTCTTCTTTTGAATATTGAGAAATTTCACAGAATTTTTCGTTGATATAGGTGATCCTGCCGCGATCGTCAGTTATGGCAACGATCGCCGCCCGATCTACAGCAAATTTTTGAAATGCCAGTTCTTGTAACGTTTTCTGGAAAGCTTCTTCTGAGCGTTTCCGTTCGGTGATATCGCTACCTATGCCCATAAATCCTGTGATATTTCCGGCGTCGTCGCGCACTGTCGTTATTGACAACAGCACTGGAAAGCGGGAACCATCTTTACGAATATAAGACCATTCACGCTCATCCATTTCTTTACGGCGTGCTTTGGCAATAAATACTTCAAAGCCAGGTTCAATTGTAATTCCAAGTTCTTGGGATAGTGCTTTTGCCTGTTGTTCGATTTCATCTTTGTCGTGGATAATGGCAGGAGTTGTTTTGCCAATTACTTCTGCTGCTGTATATCCCAGCAATCGTTCGGCGGTGCTGTTAAAGGTACAAATTATGCCGTCTACTGTTGTGGAAATAATTGTGTAATTGGCGCTATCCAGAATTGCTTGCTGAAGTGTGGCGATCGCTTGCAGTTTTTCTTGCGTTCGTTCTCGTTGAGTTATTTCTTCTGCTAACTTTCGGTTGATAATTTTGACCTGCTTAGTGCGAAGCTTTGCCGTTTGTCCAAAATATACTGCCAACGCCAGTATCCAACCTGTCAGCAATCCGCTTATCAATACTACTGTTGGGAGACGGGATTGGGGTTTTTTTAGCAATTCTGGTGTCGGCCAAATTTGGATCTGCCATTTGGCATCATAAAGATTAATTTCTATTCGCTCGCTCCATTTTTGTTGGTATTGCTTATTCTGGGCATTGTGTGTGTAAATTTGTTCTTTACCGTCAAATATAGCGATCGCGTATTCATCGAGGGAATGATTTTTTAAAATTATGTCAATTAACGGTTTAAATTGAAATACACCAATGATAAACCCGTCAAAGGATTCGCCTTTGAAAATGGGCAGGCAAGCTAAAAATCCTTTGCTTTCGTCAAAAAATTTAATAGGGTTACTAACAGTTATTTCCCCATTATTTCGGGCTTTTTTTAGAGCAATTTGCCGTATTTGTTCAAAATAAATATCGAGGTTTAGCTTAGCTTCATTACCTGGTAGTGGTACAATCCAGCGGACATGAAATGAAGGATCTACCCACTCGATCGCCTGGAAACCACCAAAGTCATTTATGTAAGATTTTGCCTCTGCTTCCCACTCTTTTCTGGGTGTTCCGTCTCGAATTTCCCAGCGCTTAACCATCCGAGCCAGCGCTTTGATGTGAGATTCTACCAGGGCTGTAATTTCAGTTTGTGCGACTGATGATTTCAGCTGCACTAACTGTCGAATCTGCTCGTTATCCTGAGCTAGTAGCCCCTGCCACATTATCAGCGTTGCTATTAAAATAGCCCCGGCAATCAAAATTGACAGCGAGTGCAGCTTTGTACTAATCTGGTTTGGTAAAAATCTCATCCTATTAGCAAGCAATACTATCTAAGGATACCTTATTTTTTTTGATGTGAGCGGCGATCGCTTGCAATAGTTCATCAAAATTAACGGGCTTTGTTAAATAATCATCAGACCCCAGTTGTCTTTGTTTAGGGTAGATGAAAACGATTGAGCAATGCCCAGGCAGTTTCGCTGGCGATCGGCTTAGAGAAAAAGTATCCTTGGCCGTATTCGCATTGCAGTGCCTGGAGTTGCGCGAGTTGCTGGGGGGTTTCTACACCTTCTGCGATCGCATCCATCTCTAAACTGTGAGCGAGGGTGATGATGGTGCGAACAATCTCCAAACTCTCGCTATCAACACCCAAATTTGTGACGAACGAGCGATCGATCTTCAAAGTGTCGATCGGCAATTGGTGCAGACGCGCCAAAGAAGAATATCCGGTGCCAAAATCATCGATCGCAAGCTGAATGCCTAACTTTTTTAACCGATCTAGCATCGTTTTTTCGGAAACCATATTTCCGCTTAATTTGCTTTCGGTGATTTCTAGCTTCAAAGTGGAGCGCTGTATGCCAGTTTCCCCCAAAACTTGGTCGATTTGCTCGACTAAGGCGAGTTGCGACAACTGAAAGCCAGACAGATTGACACTCAAAGTCAATGGTACTTCGGCTAGAAAAGCCCGTTGCCAAAAACCCATCTGGCGACAAGCTTCCCGCAGCACAAAGCGATCGATCTCGCCGATCAGTCCGGTTTCTTCTGCCAATGGGATAAACTCGCTTGGGGGAACAAAGCCTCTAGTCGGGTGTTCCCAGCGCACCAGCGCCTCAAATCCACTAATCCGACCGCTTTTGAGCGATACGATCGGCTGGTAGTAAACCTGCAAGTCCCGACGTTGAATAGCTTGCCGCAAGTCTGTTTCCAACTCCAATAGCTTTAGTGCGCCAACGTGCCATTCTGGTTCAAAAACTGCATAAGGAGCTTGTTTGATGCGCTTGCAGGTGTGCATAGCTGTGTCAGCCGCTTGTAAAAAATCCTCCGGTCGGTCATAACCGATCGCACTCAAGGCAATGCCAATACTGGCAGTGACATAGACTTCGCGCCCATCAAGCTTGAAAGGTAATTGTAATGTTTGGTAGATGCAGTTTGCTATGTCGATCGCTTCTTGCTTTTCACTTAGAGGACTAAGAATTATGGCAAATTCGTCCAACCCCACCAGCGCCACAAAATCGGTCGATCGCAAGCAAGTTTGGAGTCGCTTAGCTGTGGCAATGATCAGCTCGTCGGCCAACTGGTGTCCCAGGCTGTATTTCACAATCTGGAAGCGGTTCAAATCCAGGAACAGAACAGCAAACTGGGGCGACGGGGATGGAAAATTGGCGATCGAGTATTTTGCCTCTACTCCTGTGTCTTTCTGCTGGACATCGATCAGCTTTTCCAGCTGTTCTAGGAACAAAGCTCTGTTGGGCAGTCCGGTCAGCGGGTCGTAAAAGGCATAATAACGCAGTTGTTCCTCAGCTCGTTTGCGATCGCGAAGCGCGGCTTGCCGTTCGCTGATATCGCGGATTACTATTTGAGCAGCTGGTTTCCCTTCATAATTGAAGGGAATTGCCGCTATTTCTACATCAATGACTGTTCCATTAAGTTGGAGCCACTTCTCCTTCAGTAAAGGAGCTTCCTTCTTTTCCTCTCTGATTTGTCGTAGTAGCTCTAGGACAATTTCTCGATAGTCCGGATGTACAAAATCGAGGATTGGTTTTCCAATCAGCGCCGCCTCGTTAGCAGCACCGAAAATATTAGCAGCTGCCCTATTCACAAAAACAAATTTGCCCTCGCATTCAATAAAAATTCCATTAGGGCATAATTCCACCAGTTGTCGATAACGTTCTTCACTTTCCATCAAAGCCTGTTCTATTTGTTTGCTCTCAGTCAGGTTACGGGTAATGCTAAGCACCCCAACTATGTCGCCATAAAAGTTGCGCCACGGCAATGAATGCGTCTCCATCCAACGCAAGCCACCACCCAATCCAAGTATCCGGAATTGTAATTTTCCGGTTTTCCCTTCACTAACTAATTGGTGGAATTCCTGAAATGCCGCACGATCTTCTGGATGGATCAAGTCGATGACAAATTTTCCCATCACCTCTTCGAGGCATTTTGCTTCAACCATTGCCAGACCCGCTTGATTCATTTCCAGCAATATGCCATCAATACTTACCAACTTCACACATTCTGGTTCGTTATCTAGGATCGATTGCAGTCGTGTTCGGCTTTCGCACAACATTGTTTGGATTAATTTTTTATCTTCACTTTCACTTCTCAGCATAAATGTCGAACCTTCATTATTTTTGGCAGAGAATCTAAATTTTGACATTTTTAATCTTGGAAATGCAATCATGGTTTGAACCGGCAGTAGTTTTTTTTATTTTTTTATTCAGCATAACTAATGGTAACTCTACTAAGTAGGTGGGCATAATTAAACGTAAAACTGCTAGGCCCTTAGAAACCCGGTAATATCATGTCCGGTTAATCACTTATGATATCTGTAGTAGGGCCCTTGGAACGAAACCCAACCCGAACTTAAAGCTAAAGTTGGGTTTCACTCTGTTCAACCCAACCTACGGCAATAAAATTTATTACAAGTATTCAACCGGACATGATATAACTCCTGCGAAACCGGGTTTCTGGGAGTTCAGCGAGAGTAGGTTGGGTTGAGGCACGAAACTAGGGCAAATGCGTTGGGTTTCGCTTCGCAAGGGCCCAACCTACAAAGAAATGGCGAAGGAGGGGGGAAATTTCTTGTCCCCTCCCCGTGGACGGGGAGGGTTAGGGTGGGGTTCTCAATATTTTCGAGGTCTAAGATATTTATGCGATCGCTATACTTCTCCTTATGCCGTTCCCAAATATTATTCAAGTTATCGGTGATTGTTCTGTCCTCCCTGTCCTCCCTGTCCCCCTTGTCCATTTTTTCTTGTGACTTTTGTACGGGCGGGTTTAACCCACACATCTCATTACCAACAGAATATTTGACAAAACCCGCCCCTACTGACTTTTGACTTTTGTCCTCCCTGTCCATTTTTTCTTGTGACTTTTGACTTTTGACTTTTGACTTTTGACTTTTGACTTTCTGTTGCTTGCAGACGATACCCCAGTCCGTAGATTGTCTCTATCAGATCGGATGCGCCAGCTTTTTTGAGTTTGGAGCGCAAACTCTTGATGTGCGCTCTGACAGCATTTTCTGTAGGAGGTTCATCAAACGACCACAGATGGTCGAGCAAGGCACTTTGGCTGAATATCCGGTGTTTGTTACGTAAAAAAGCTCTAAGAGGGCATACTCTTTAGCAGTCAGATGCAAGAGTTGCCCTGAGTAGGTTACCTCGCAGTTATTGGGGTCAAGACGCAAATTTTCCCATTCCAGCACTGGCGTACCGCTGGAACTGCCTCGACGCAGCAAAGCGCGTATCCGAGCTAATAACTCGTCCAAGTTAAAGGGTTTTACGATATAGTCATCGGCTCCAGCATCCAACGCCATGACTTTGCTGGCGATCGCATCTTGTGCAGTCAGGAGGAGAATCGGAGTGCGATCGCCCTCTTGGCGTCGCCGTTTGCAAAAACTGATCCCGTCCATCCCAGGCAACATCAAATCCAGTAAAATCAAATCGTACTCTATAGCTTCTGCCAGTTCCCAAGCAGTCTGACCGTCATTAGCAATATCGACCAAATAATGCTGAGTTGTAAGAGCTTCGCCAAGCTCTTGGGCCACGCACCGATCGTCTTCCACTAGCAAAATTCTCACGACGGCTAGTTATCCAAAATATTTTTTGGCGTAATTAAGCTGCTGTGCATCTAATTTTACAGTCAACTTTGATAAGATTCTTGTGGGATGGGCATCCTGCCCGTCCCGAAGTACAATTTAGATGCGCGACAGCTTACTACAATTGCACTATTTTGAGATTAGTGAATTTTTTCGGTAAAGAGCGATCGCAAATCCCAATTTTGTGAGCAACATGGTAGTTAACCATCAATGCCTATAGCCCGCATTAGCGGCATACAGCGACGATCGTCATGAGCAACTTCCCAGATTTTTCCAACCACGGCTATCAAGTTGAACGAGAACTGGGCCACAATCGCGCCTGTGGTCGAGTCACCTACTTAGCAATTAATACAAATACGCATCTACCCGTAGTAATAAAACAGTTTCAGTTTGCCCAATTCGGTGCCAGTTGGTCAGACTACGACACTGTGGATACAGAAATTCAACTGCTGCGGCAGCTAGATCATCCCAGCATCCCTCACTATCTCAATTCATTCCAAACCCCAACCGGCTTTTGCTTAGTACAGGAATACAAACAAGCCCCCTCTCTAGCGCAGCCACGCTTCTTAAAGCCAGAAGAAATCAAGCAGATTGCCATAGCTGTCTTAGAGGTTTTAGTCTACCTGCAACAGCAAATTCCTCCTGTAATTCATCGGGATATTAAACCCGAAAATATCCTGATTGACCAGGACTACGACAAGAATCGCCCCTACGTATACCTGGTAGATTTTGGGTTTGCCCGCAGCGGCGGCGGAGAACTTGCTGTCAGCAGCGTAGTCAAAGGCACCTTGGGATTTATGCCTCCAGAACAATTGTTCAATCGCCAAGTCACAGAAGCCTCTGACCTCTACAGTTTGGGTGCGACGCTGATTTGCCTGCTGACTAAGACAAAATCAACAGAAATCGGCAACTTAATCGATGAAGCTTACACCATCAAATTCAAGCATCTACTGCCAAACTTGAGTCAGCAGTTTATGGACTGGCTGGAAAAAATGGTGGCACCCAACCTCAAAAATCGCTTCGATAATGCTGCTGCTGCTTTGGAAGCACTTCTAGCTATTGATGTTATTGCCAATCCCACAACATTAGAAACGCGAGCAAGTGCCACAAAACTCAGGATGGGAAACATAGCAGTAGGATTGGCTACCTTCGGCGGCTTTCTCGCTTGGTTCGGCACAAGTTTGGTAATTTCCAGTCTCTCTCATTCTCAAAAACTGGAAATTCCCCAAGATGGCTTCCGGCAATTGCTGGTGACTAATGAATGTTTTAGGTGCGAACTCACAGGTGCTGACTTAAAACAGATCAACCTATCCGGTGCCAAGCTGGGGAATGCCAAGCTGGAAAATGCCAACTTATCCGGTGCCAATCTCCGGTATGCCTACTTAGAAAATGCCAATTTAGGGGGTGCTAGGTTAGCTTACGCCAATCTAGGAGGTGCCAAGCTATCCTATGCCAACTTGGGAGATGCCAATTTGATGGGTGCCAAGCTATCCTACGCCAATCTGGAAGGTGCCAACTTAATCGGTGCCAACCTAAAATCTAGCAAGCTGGGTTATGCCAACTTAGTAAGTGCCAACCTGTCGAATGCGAACCTCTCTGGTGCCAACCTATGGCGTGCCAAGTTAGGTTATGCCTACCTCAATAATGCCAAGCTTAAGAGTGCGGACTTAAATGGTGCCCAGCTAAACGATACCAAACTTGAAGCTGCCGATTTAGGATCTGCCGACTTAAGAGATGCTAATTTAGAGCGTGCTGACTTAAGGGGTGCTGACTTAAAAGCTGCCAATCTAGAGGGTGCCGTTCTCGGCGATTCTAAGCTGTGGGGTGCGTATCTGGAGAGTGCCAATTTAACCAATGCAGACCTCAAAGGTGCTGATTTGAGGTCTGCTAATTTAAGCGGTGCCAATTTAAGCGGTGCTTACCTGCGGGGTGTTAATCTCCGGGGTGCTAATTTAAAAGGTGCTAACCTCCAAGGTGCCTACTTGACGGATGCTAACCTCAAGGGTGCCACAATGCCGGATGGGTCTATCCACAAATAGATGACTTTTGTTCGCTTAACCCGAAACGGGCAGGCACGGTAGCCTGCCCTTACAGTTATAAAAAATTCCTGCTTGCAACCGCCTTGGCGGTTAGGACATTATGAATTGCTGAAGTCGTTGATTCTAAACCCTTCTGACCCTAGTCCCTAGCTATACACTTCGCGATCGGACCCACTCCCGAAACTCTCGCAATCGCGCATTTTCACCTTTTTCGGGGTCTAACTGCATAAATATCGGCAATTCTTTGACTGGAAATGACTCAAATGCCAGACTCGTTTCTGATTCTATATAACCTGTATCAGTGAGAATATTTATGCTTATTTTTCCATTTCTAAAACGCCAAACTTCGGGCACTTTAAGTTCTGCATAAACTGCCATTTTATCGATTGATGAATGGGTTGTATCAATCTCAATTGTTAAGTCAGGTGGTGGGTCAACGGTGAGGTCAATCTTTAATTTGCCACGAACAGCAGGTTCATTTTGAATGTAAAAAGATTCATCAGCTTCTTTAGCAACAGCATTGATCTCTGAACGCCAAGTGGTTGATTTTACACCTCTAATTTCCAAACCTAGTTCTTCAGAAAGTACAACGATTAGCCTAGCGAGATTCCAGCTATAAGTTTCGTGGTCTGATAATGGCGTCATTAGTTCTAGAGTTCCCTTGTAGTAAGTCATGCGTGGTGTTGAATGTTCTGCAAAAATTTCCAACAACTGTTCGTACATTTCCCAACTGATGTCATGCAGCACAATGTAGGAACTTGTTGGTGGTGGGGTAGCGGCGATTATGGTCTGAGTCATAATATTAGTTGAGCTTTACTCTTACTATAAATTTAGCAAATTTGCGAAGATTGCGATATGCTTACAGCAGGCTACGCCAACGCATTTGGGGAGAAGATGGGAGTGCGATCGGTTACGATCGACAAATAAATCTGACATTTTTTTGAAATCTGCGATCGCACCTGACCAAAGTCTAATTCTTATGTTACTTATCACTGAATTAACCACTCTAGGTATTGATAGCTTTATCTGCTTCCACAACCAAGACTTCATCCATCCAGGCGTTAATGCTTTTGCCAGCTTTTTTAGCAGCCAGAAATATTTTGCGGTGACGATCGGGAGTTGTGCGGAAGGGAAGTTTTCCAGAGAAAGGTTTATCAGGTTCCTCTCCCAATTCTTCGCAAAAAGCTAGATAATCATCTACAGAATTGTGGAATTCTGCGCGAACTTCTTCCACAGTTTTTCCCTTGAATGTCACCACATCCTTAATATCAATCACTCGCCCAAATAAAATTCCAGCTTCTATATCTACTTCAATTTCAGCCGTGTAACCTTTGTAAGTCATCATAATTCTAATACCTCCTACTTTACTACGGTTGAATTCCTGCTTCTATCAAAAATTATCTCACAGATTTAACTGCGCCTTTATCCGTTTCATTTTGAGGATGTGGCTCGTGAAAAACTGCTCTCACATCATTTAATTTAACTCTCACCCGCGAACCTTTCCCTTGACTAACACTAGCACCTAACGCGATAAAAAGGCTTTCTATATCTTTCCAGAGAATATTTGAAGGAATAGGGTTTGTAAAGATTATCTCCAAAACCTTACGCTGTTTGTTATTGAGATCCATATTCGTTATAAATCGATAAATTAGGGTTTCACTGTCTGACGCACCCCACTTAGCCAGTTGGGTAAGTCATACAAATTTTATAGAGAAAACAGTGATAACTGTTCGGCAATCTCTTTTCCTTTTGGCTTATTTCCTTGCATCAAATCAAAAAGATAATTACCAATTTCTTTGGCCAACAATACTGGAACTGCATTACCAATTTGTTTGTATTTAGAAGTTACTGAACCATAAAAAATCCAATTATTGGGGAAAGTTTGGATTTTCGCACATTCGCGCACGCTTAAAGGACGCAATTCTACAGGGTGACACATATCTGTTGCTTTTTGATGAGGACTGGTAGTTACTGTAGGTGAAGGCTTATCCCAAGATAATCTTCTATAAAAACCGACTTTTCCGCCTTCTGAATTATAAGCGCCTCCCATTGCTTCTTTGATTAATTCTGCTGGTAAATCTCTCCAGTTTTGTCCGGCTTTTAGTAATTTTAAATACTTTAATCTACTTTCCGAGTAAGCGATAAATTCTAGTTCGGGATCGACTAAACTTGTTAAAGCGTCCCTTAAAGTACGCCACTTAGGTAAAACTTTTCCATTTTGGGAATATTTAGGTAAGGGAAATGTAGCAGCTTCGCTATCTCTAGAACCAATAAATATTACCCGTTCTCTGTTTTGGGGAACGCCGTAATCTGCTGCTTCTAAAAGATTATAAACTACACTGTAGCCTAGTTCTTTCATTTCTGCTAATACTACATTCAACGCAGCACCCGGCATTTCATCAGGTTCTAATGGTGGGTAATTTTTTCCCCTTTGATTAATTGGTCTGTGGCGAATAGGTGCAGACAGCAAACCTCTCACATTTTCCATTAAGAAAAAACGAGGTTGCACTTCTTTAACGATGCGAATAAAATCCATAAATAAACTGCCGCGAGGGTCCATCACTGAACCTCTTTTTCCGGCGGTACTAAATGGCTGACAAGGTGGGCCGCCAGTCACTAAATCTACTTCACCTGGACGTAAAGCGCGGTCTAATTTTAAAACTCTTCCTCCTTCTGCAAGTAAATCTTGGGTATTGACTTTTTCTATTTCTCTGGGAACAGCACTTTCTTGAAGATGAGGTCGATTGAGAGCGATTGTTTTTGTTGCATCGCGGTCTTTTTCAACTACACTTATTGTGTTAAAACCTGCTTGTTCTATACCCAAGTCTAGACCAAAAGCACCTGCGAAGAGAGAGATAGAAATAGGTTTACCATTTATCATTTTTGTGACTAATTGGTTTACTGAGATAATATTAGGATGGATTTACCAAATTGGTTCAAGATTGAGGATGAATCCCGGTAAAACATCTTCTCCTGACAAACTAACAGGAGATTTCAGCACTTCAACTTCTCTCCCTTGCCGATAAATTTCTACTTGTCGAGTTTCTAAATCGATTAACTAACCGAATTTAGCACCGTTATCGCGGTACTCCTGCATTTTTGTTTGTAATCTTTGCCAGCAGTCATCATTTGTACGTAACTCTACCACAAAATCAGGGCAAATTGGCGCAAACTTTTCCCGTTTTTCCTCAGTTAAAACATCCCATCTGTCCCATTTTATCCAAGCTGCACTTGGGGAACGCACTGCACCATTGGGTAATGTGAATCCAGTACAAGAACCAAAAGCAACTCCTAATTTTTCATCTCGATTCCAATTTGCCAGTTGAGCGGTTAAATGGCAATTACAGATACTTTTTAATCCACCTGACAAAGGCATTAATACTAATGTTCTGTCTGGATTGCGTTCAAGAAGAACTAACTCATTTTCTTGACATAGCTGGAAAAATTGCTCGTCTGTCAGTTTAATTATGGAATTGAAGTTGACGGTTAAAGCATTCATATCAAAATTAACAAGGTGAAAGTTTGCTTTTTTTGAATTTTACTCTTTAATCTTTCTGATGTTCAACATAAGTTCGCAGAACAGCATTCATCAAAGATTGATAACCCTTTCCTTGGCTTTTAAACCAATCTAACACATCGCTATCAACCCTGATAGAAATGGATTTTTTGGTGATGGGTTTTACCAGTTTTGCTTTTGACCAGAAATTCGCATCTAACTCAGGAATATCAGATGTATCAATGGCGTCTTCTGGGAGGTTTTTTAATTCTTCAAGTCGTTTCGGCGAGATAGTCATAGTAGGTTTTTCTTTCTTGTGGAGTGGCTTTTCTGGCAGAGATGATGCGGATAACTCCATTTCTTTCAGTATGCACTACGGTGACGATAACGACACCTTGTATTGCACCGATACTGATTTCTCGGATTTCTCCGTAGTCAAAACGCTCATCAATGGCGGTAAAAACAATTCCGTCAAAGATTTCTTGAGCTTCTTCAAAGCTAATGCCATGTTTCCTCAGATTTTGGGCGTTTTTATCTTCATCCCATTCAAATGGCATGAGTAAGTATATACAAAACGTATCTACTTATAAGATATCATAAACCCGATACGCGCTACGCGCAGGCTACGCCAACGCACTTAGCCGAAAATGAGAGTGCGATACGCGCTATCGCGAACGAAAAGCGATCGCAAAAAGCAGACTACGCCAACCCACTTTTCATCTAAGCAAACATCAAGCGCCCTTTCGCTTCAGGTATCGGAATTCATAGATTTGGTGTCCCTAATTTAATTATTTAGTTTACAATTAGTATATAAATTACTTGATTTTTTTTAGGATATTTTATAGCGTTTATCATGTCAATTTGTAAAGATATATCTTGCTGCTTTCTTATTCTAAGAGTTTGCTTTGATTGGCCATTCTTGTTTTTTAATTCTCTAATTATAGCTGCTTTGCAATAAGATGAATTTGGGTTGACAATAAAAATCTTGTCTTCTATTGATAAGCTGACATTGTTAACGGTTGCAATTACAACTTTTTTGTTTGACAGAAAATTTTGAATTGTTCCAATTTTTTTTGCTTTGTTTATATCAGCTTTTTTCATCAAAAAATGATATATTAATAAATCTGCCAATGCCTCACATATAGCCTCAACAAAAAAACATAAGTTTAATAAGGATTCATAGCCTAAAAATTCATTATCTTGAACTAAACTATGAGCAGTGATATTGCGATATTTAATAAATTTGTCTAGTTCTTTTTCAAGTGTATTTGAGCCACCCAGTATATTATCAATATACTCCTTGATATTTTGGTGATTTTTAAGCCACATCCAGCCAGACTCAAAATCCTTAAGACCAACAGAGCTAAATAACTTTTGTAGTTCACCTTGTCGTAAATTATTTTGAGAACTTATTAAAAAAGACTCTGGTATTAATTCATATTTACTGTTTTTTTTAATGCCATCAAATAAGCTTTGAATAATTTGCTCTAATTTCAAATCTACATATCTATTATCTCCAAATTTTGAAATTAAATTACCTACACCAATCCTATGATTGTTACGGATTACTTCGTCTAGCTGATCGTATTTAGTAATTAATTGTGGTAAAGCATCTAGCCATTTACTAATTAATTTCTCAACAAAGTTCTCATAAGTTGCATAAAGTTGAGTAACAACTGCACTATGTTCATAAATCTTCCATTCTGTTATATAAATGGAATTTTCTGAGAGATTTAGGTTTAATTCTACCGCTTTTTGTCTAACATTTTCATCATCTGTAAAGAGAATATTCCTGAGTGACTCGTTTTGCTTCAAAACAAAACGAATAGCTTGAGTTTTTTTTCTAACCTGTTCTAGTAAAATTTCAATTTTTTCAATGAACATAAGATACTTAATTTGACAGAATCACCTGGGACAACATTTGCTCAAATGAATTTAATCGTTTTTGTATATCAGTTTTTGTGTTTTTACCTTTGCCTCTAAATGACTCGGATTGATCTGCTTTCAGTAATTGTTGAGTAGCGTCAATTACTTGATTTTTCTTTTGCTTCAAAATTTGAGCATTAGATAAATTTTTACTGAAGGCAACCATCACAGCATCATAGTATGCTTTATAGGGTTCATCAGCCCAATTCCAATTTTTAGATTTGTCAAGTATATAAGGTCTAAACAAATGTTCTCCATAAATATCATAAGCAATGTTTATAGTCTCCTTAAAAATATCACTTAAAAACGCAGTGTCTTCTTTAGAAAAATCTAAACTTTGAATCATATATAAATCCATGAAACTTTCTAAAGTACCTTTGAAATTTTCATAATGACGCAGCGCAAAAAAACGTAAGACTAACTCAACATCCTCCATTTTCTTGTAAAGATTATTTTGTTCACGCTCACGCAGATCAGAGTCAGGAATACCCCAAGCACTTTTAAAAATGGGATGATCGGCTAACTCAATCAGACTATCATTAAATTGACCATGATATAAACAGTTGCGAATTTCTTGGTTACTCAACTCAATTCCACCTGTATTCAGGCGTTCAAAGGTAAGTCTCTTTAAATACATTGCGTCTTCAACTGTTTTAGCTGATTCTGTAATAACCACTATAGAGGACAAAGTACGACGATCTATTCCAGCTTTGATTTCCTTTGGTAAATTACTATATTTTCGACCATTTAATTCTGGCCAAAGTTGTAATCCAGTTAAAATAAGTTTATCGTCATAAAAATCCCTGAGAGCAGTAATTCTTTGTTGACCATCTATAACTTCATACGAGTTATATTTTTTTTCATACAAAATCACTGATGGTACTGGCAAATTAATAATGAAAGATTCAATCAAAAGAGATTGTTGTTCAGGTTTCCATCGAGGACGACGCTGAAAAAAAGGACGTAAATCCATATAGTCTGGTTTTTTCAGTGCATCCACAAAAGATGGCAGCTTTTCTCGATTTAATTCCATTAAAATTCTGCTTTGTCCTGATTCATATTTAGTATTTATTTCCTCATCAGACATTTTTTTATGATCAGATTTATCCTTCTTCGACTTCTCCCACATATTTAGTTCAGACGGGGAAAAATATTGATTTTTTTCTTTTTCTTGAGTATGCTTGTAAGTACTGGTCATATTTGCCACCTCAATAAAAAAAGTACGTGAGTTGGAAAGAGATAGAGAATGATTAATTATTCAGTTAAGAGGCTAATTTTAGCCTCTTAACCTATACAGTATCTCTATTCTACCCCTTCAATCCGATCCTCAACCTCCTGATACAACTCTCTTAACATTTGCAAATTACTCTCACTCGTCTCCCAATAACCGCGACCATTTACTTCCAACAAAGTCGAAACAACCTTGCGGAAAGAATGAGGATTCAAATTCATCAAACGCTGACGCATTTCCTCATCCTGAATAAACGTGCTGTTAGTATCCTCGTAAATCCAGTTATCCACAGCACCAGCAGTCGCACTCCAACCCATCGTATTTACTAACCGTTTGGAGAGTTCGCGCACGCCTTCGTAACCGTGAGAAAGCATACCCTCATACCACTTGGGATTCAGTAGCTTAGTACGCGCATCTAAACGGACTGTTTCTGATAGCGATCGGACCTGTGCATTCGCGGTGGTAGTATCAGCAATATACGAAGCTGGCGTTTTGCCATCGCCGCGCAAAGTGGCGACAACTTTGGTGGGGTCAGAGTCGAAATAATGGGAAACATCCGTTAAACTAATCTCGGAAGAATCGAGATTTTGGAACGTGACATCGGCAGATTTAAGTGCAGTTTCAAAAATCTTCCGCGATTGTTCCATCGTACCAGGACTATCAGATGTGAAAGCAAAAGATTTGCGAGTTAAGTACATTTCCTGTAACTCAGCTTCGCTGTCCCAAGTGCTATTCTCTACCGCTAAATTGATGTTAGAAGAATAGGAACCAGAAGCATTAGAGAACACGCGAGTAGCAGCTTGCCGCAAATTAATTCCCATTTCAGCAGCTTGTTCTAAAGCGTGTTTGCGAACAAAGTTCATTTCCAATGGTTCGTCAGCTTCCGCCGCCATCTTGACAGCTTGGTCGAGTAAGTTCATTTGGTTAATGAACAAATCCCGGAAAACTCCCGAACAGTTAATCACAACATCAATCCGAGGACGACCTAATTCTGCTAAAGAAAGTAGTTCCAATTTGTTCACTCGTCCCAAAGCATCGGGTACGGGTTTTACACCCACCATCCACATAATTTGTGCGAGGGATTCACCGTAGGTTTTGATGTTATCAGTTCCCCAGAGAACGCAAGCAATTGTTTCTGGCCAATTGCCAGTTTCTTGACGTTGCCGATCGAGCAATCGATCGACTACAATCTTGGCAGATGCCACTGCTGCTGCTGTGGGAATTGATTGCGGATCTAAGGCGTGAATGTTCTTACCAGTTGGCAATACATCGGGGTTGCGAATGGGGTCGCCACCGGGACCGGGGAGAACATATTCGCCTTCCAAAGCTTTCAACAAAGCGCCTAATTCATTATCGGCACAAACTTGTTTGAGGCAGAATTCCAAATACTCAAATAGCGGTTTGATTGGTTCTGGATCGACTTTGGGGAATCCAGATTCATGTAATGCTTCAATCCAAGGTTCCTTCTTACCCATGTTAAAGAAGTTGAGCTTGGAAACAAGGGAAACTCGACCATCGGCGTCGGTTTGTTCTTTGACTAATGCGCTAACAGCAGCGCGGTTAGCTAGGGTGATGTCTTGCAATAGTTGGACATCTTCTAAAACGCCTAGATTGTTGTTGCGATAAATTTCGTCAATGTCGCGATTAATGCTATTAGCAATAATCCGAGGTAAACCGAGAAGTTCATCCTCTTTGCGATCGAGACTGGCAATATTCACCAAAGTTGCGATCGCTTCTTCTGCACTCGGCGGTTTCCCAATCACGTGCAAACCACAAGGTAATAACCGTGATTCAATTTCCATCAACCGCCGATAGACTGAACCAACGATATTATCCCGTTCTTCAGATGTTAAATCTCTGGCATCTTTATCTGAAAAATCGATATCTTTATCCAGATTCACCAACCGGCATTTATCCACGATCGTGTTCACAATTGAAACGCCGCGTCCGGTATCTTTCAAAGTTTGATAAGAAGCAATTAATTCGCTTAGTTCTTTCAAACCTTTGTAGAGTCCGGCATTTTCTGCTGGTGGTGTCAGATAGCTGATAGTTTCGGCATAGCTGCGACGCTTGGCAATTGTGGCTTCGCTGGGATTATTTGCCGCATAGTAATAGAGGTTGGGAATTTTGCCAATTAGGGAATCTGGATAACATTCTACTGACATTCCCATCTGTTTTCCTGGCATGAATTCCAGACTACCATGAGTACCGAAATGCAGCACGGCGTCAGCTTGCCAAACTTGTTCTAAATAGGTATAGTAAGCGGCAAAACCGTGATGTGGACTGGCGGAACGGGAGAACAACAATCGCATCGGGTCGCCTTCATAACCAAATGTTGGTTGAACGCCGATGAAAACGTTACCGAAATGTTTGCCGTAAATTAGTAAGTTTTGTCCGTCGCTGTTAAGATGACCGGGTGGTTTTCCCCAATTTTCTTCTAACCTTGTCGAGTAGGGAGTTAATTCTTCGTACTCCGGTACTGACATTTTATAGGCGATGTTCAGTTCTGGTGTGCTGTACTGTGCTTGAGCATCGTGGATGACTTCTTGCATCAGTTTTTCGGCTGATTCTGGTAGTTCTGGCAGGTCGTAACCGTTGTTTTTAAGGGCTTTCATTACTTGATAAATTGAGCCAAAAACATCGAGATACGCAGCAGTACCGACGTTGCCTTTATCTGGTGGGAAGCTGAATACTGTGATGGCAACTTTTTTATCGAGTTTGGGTTTACGACGCAGGTTAGCCCATTTTAGGGCGCGTTGGGCGATCGCTTCAATCCGGTCTTGCAATGCGATCGCTTTTCCTGTCGCTCCATCCCGACCCGATAGTATAATTGGTTCGATCGCACCATCTAATTCGGGAATCGCAATCTGCAACGCCACTTGAATCGGGTGCAGTCCCAAATCGCTATCTTGCCATTCTTCAGTAGTTTGGAACACCAAAGGCAAAGCCACCATATAAGGACGATTCAACCGTTTTAGGGTATCAATTGCCTTCGGATGATCTTGTCGTGCTGGCCCACCAACTAGGGCAAATCCTGTCAGTGAAACTACTATATCTACGATTGTTGTTTTGCTAGCTGCATCGTAGAAATACGCATCCACAGGTTTAGAGAAATCCAACCCCCCGGCAAATACGCAAATTACTCTGGCCCCCATCGCTTCTAATTCCTGTACCATCGCCACATAGTGTGCATCGTCGCGGGTGACGAGGTGGGTGCGTTGCAGCACCAAACCAACGCAGGGTGCTAAGGGGTCTTTTAAATCTTCTGGGATCTCGTTGCGGCTGTTATACCAGTTGAAGTATTCCTTGAGATCCTCGAACATATTCGGTGCCAAGGGATGCCAGATCCCCATGTCGGGATAGGTGACTGGATCTTGGAACTGGACTTTATGCTGTCCTTTAAAGACATATTTGTCCGCCAGCATCAACATGAAGTTTTCCAAGTTCTCGGAGGAACCCCCTAACCAATATTGGAAACTTAGCATGAAGTTGCGGGCATCCTGGGCTTTGTCCATCGGTAGGTATTTCAGGACTTTTGGCAAGGTTTGCAGCAACTTCAGCATCCCGTCTTGGAACCCAGCACCAGATTTTTCCTTGCGTTTCCGCATGAATTGTGCTATTACACTCTTGGACTGGCCCAACTGCGCCATCGAGAAGCTACCCATCTTGTTCAGGCGCATTACCTGGGGCATTGATGGGAAGACTACCGCAACGTCGAGCTTGTCGCGCAAGGGTTCTACAACGGCAACTACCTTGTCTGCTAAGTCTTCAATGAAGATAAGGGAAGCAATAAAGATGTTTGCTTTGGCGACATCCCGCTTAAAATCCGCGTAGTTCTCAGGATCTCTGAGTTCTTCTAGCAGATAACCGCTAATTTCGATCGCAATGTTTTGATTATTTTGGTTTATCGAGTGAACCGCCGCTGATAAGGCACTCTGATATTGCGGCTCTAGCACGACATAGACCACCTTAATTAGCGATCGCCCCGTGAGGTTATCTGGCGCAATGTGTCGAATGGTGGACTTGACGTGGGTGAACATTCAGTTAGGCTCCTTAGTGATGCGCTAGCATTCATCAGTCATCGGTCAGCTCATCCAAAGGCTGTTGGACATTGGGTATAATATCTAACACCCAACATTTAAAACCCCAGAGTCGCTGAAAGCGTCGATCCTGCTGCTGATTTTTCTGGTTCATGTGTTGTTTTACCAGAAAAAGCTTACTATATGCGGGTTTTGGCCCCGATCTGACACAATTTGATAAAAAATTCGCAATATTTTTTTACACTTCTTGACATTTTTAGCAGTATGTACTTAAATTTTAGTTGCCATAATTTAATTTAGTAAGTTGGCATCGTCGTGCTTATATAGCAACCGCCAAGGCGACTCTTGACAGTAGGGGCGAACGCGAGTGCGTGCCGGAGGCATTAGCATTCGGGTAGTAAATCTTCGGTTTTAACCAATAAATTATATGCCCGAATGCTTCGCCCCTACCCCAGATTTATGGCTTAACCGCCTTGGCGGTTGCTATACCAAAAAAATGAAACTTTTTTAAAGTGTTGATAAACTTAGGACTGTATATTAACTACCCGCTTACGTAAACTTCATAGTCAGGTAAATTAATTAATATTATAGTTAATAAAGGGGAGTATCTAAAAATCACCAAAAAATAGGTTGACAACAATAATATACGCCGAATAAGCGTATATTACAATAAATGTACCTGGAGAGTAACATGAGTTTCGCTATCTTTAATGAAAGTTTCTACCTAGCAAGCTATCCCGATGTAAGAGCTGCGGTTGAAGCTAGGGTTATTACCTCTGGTCTACAGCACTTTCAGGAGTCTGGTGTAAGAGAAGGTCGTACTTTAATATCTCCTTCCTTTGACGAAGCAAGTTATTTAGCAAAATACAGCGATGTAGCAGCCGCTGTTCGATCTGGACTTTTCAGTTCTGGATTGCAACACTTCATCGACTTCGGAGAAGCGGAAGGTCGTTCTGGGGTTCCTTCAGGAGGGCCCGATCCCGTCAGCTTTTTTAACGAAAGGGCGTATATAACAAACAACCTCGATGTGGCTGCGGCGGTTAGACTTGGCACTTTTAAGTCTGGTTTGGAACACTACCAACAAGTTGGACAATTTGAAGCGCGAACAGGGTATTTCGTTGCTTCCAACGCTAGCGATGTCGTAAGTGGCTTTGGTGGAAAAACTCAGATCTATGGAGTTGGTGTCACTAATGTAGTTGGCGATATTGGCAGCAGCACATACGATATTATAACTACCAGCAAGGGAGATGCTGAAATCGATACCCTGGTTGGTGGATCTGGACAAGACCAATTTGTTCTGGGGGTTGGGCGTATTACAAGTAGCACCAGTCAGAATAACTTTCAATCGTTCTATCTAAATTCCAAGGATGTTGGCACTGACGATTACGCTATAATTCAGAATTTCGAGCTGGGGAAAGATACCATAGTTCTGGGCGGCACACCAAATCAATACACTTTGGTACCCAATGGGTTTGGAGGAGATTATCTGATTTATACAGCTTCCAATAGCAATTTAGGCAAACGAAACGACTTGGTTGCTGTTGTGGAAGGAAATCCGAATTTAGGACTGCTGAACCCAGCGGATGCTGTGAAAAGTGGGTTTACTCTCCTGGGTTAGCCGAATCGATTTTGGATTTTAGATTTTGGATTTTGGATTAAGTAAGTCCGGGTAAATAAAGCCATTTTTTTGTAGGTTGGGTTGAGAGAAGCGAAACCCAACGCATTTGCCCTAGTTTCGTGCCTCAACCCAACCTACAAATTAGGCATTTTAGGTTTTTGGCGAAGGTATTGTTCAAGAAACCGGGTTTCGCGTACCTACTCACCTGAAAAGCGCTGTAAAAAAAAGACAGGCCCGATCGCAAATCGTAGACCTGTCCTTTCTTTTAATCCAATCATCTCCGGTGCTTTCAACCGGGGGATGATGTCAATAAACTCCAGTCTTAGACGGTAGCGAACACACTAGATGTGATAGCGCTAGCTGATACACCCATCAGCATTGCTAATTGTTCGCCTGTGGAAGCAATGTTGACCACGGTATTTTGTCCAGAGGCGGAGATCCCCAACTGGTTAAATGCCATACCCATAGATAATTGCAGTCGGTCTTCAGCCGCAGAGAAGTCAGTAATAGTGTTTCCTCCCATGCCCGTTGCCAGCACAAACAAATCGCGACCGGCACCGCCAGTGACCATATCCATACCAGCACCGCCGTCAATCACATCGTCTCCAGCACCACCGTTGATGGTATCGTTGCCAAAGCCACCCGTGATGACATCATCGCCAGCACTACCTGTGAGCGTTTTACCCGCTAGAAAGCTAGCTGCTGTGCCTGCCGAAAGGGCTCTTCCTTCAGCGAAACCGCTGGTCAAATAGTGTTCAAATTCACTTCTTACCGTGCCTTGGCTTACCGCAATCGCTACATCGGGATTGCTTGCATCGTAAGTCTTGCTGGTGAACAGAAGACTGGGGTTGCGACCCTCAAACATTCCAGACTCAACGAAATGTTCAAGAGAACTATCGAATATGCCTTGCCGAACGGCTGCTACTACATCTGGGTTTTTGGCGTCATAATAGGTGGCGTCAAAGTTTTCGGCAATCAGGTTGTAGAGTCTGAAAGGATCGCGACCTTCAGCTAAACCAGATCCGAATAGGTGCGCCAGCCCACTTGTAATAGTGCCTTGGCGAACCGCTTGGGCGACATCTTGGTTTTGGAGTTCGTAAACTGCTTCTAACCCAGCCATCTGTCTAGCAAGTCCGCGCCCCTCTGCTATACCGTTCTTCATGAAGTGATCGAACCCGCTTTTCACACTACCATTAGCAACGGCAGCAGCCACATCCGGATTGTCTATGGCGTACTGGTCAAATAAAGCACTGGGGTTGCGCCCTTCTTGGAAACCACTGCGAGCGAAGTGCTGGAAAGCACTCCTGAAAACACCACCATTAACCGCGTTGGCTACGTCGGCATTCATTTTGGCATAATAGGTGGGGTTGACCAGGGTTTGAGCGCTAAGGGTCGGTGGGGCACTTAATCTGGTAACGAGGGAACTGTAGGTGTAGTTGTAACGACCCGACGAAATATCGATCGGATCTCTTAACAGAACAATGTCGTCTCCGTAGGCATTCCGATTGATACCCGCGACATCCAGGCGCTGCAATGGGTTACCATTCGTATCGGTCTGAGCCAAGGAATAGCGAGGATTATTCTGACCTCCATCCCACGGCCACATCCGATCGTTCAGGTTTTGTCCGTAGGGTAGCGGGGTTCCCGGTACAGGGTCTAGAGGGTTGCTTGTCGCATAGAAATCAGTCCCGTTATGCCCGTCGGCCTGCCATTCCGCCCACTTCCGGTCTATGTTGGAATGGAGCATCCAGAACACTGGATCGTAGGGCGAGGAGGAGACGTTCATTGTCCCCCTGTATATTAAGCTATCGAAGCTGCCCGCAGGGACTGGGCTGCCAGCAACAAAATCGTGAATTAAGTTGTGGCCGTAATAAATTAGGTTTTGGATGGGAAAGTCATACCGAATGTTGCCATTCGCATCCCTGAGCAATTCACCATTCTCAGAAAGGATCTTGATATTCCCTTCCAAGGCGCTGATGAATAAACTGGGATCATCCAGACTCATGTAAGCTTCTACTTGTTCTCTGGGGATCGTATTCCTTCCCCAAGGTTCGTTGTAGAGATAGCGTTTCAACTCATCACCCCGGCTGACAGAATCATCCATATTGGTGTGGATTCTGGGGTCGAGGACGTATCCATTCGCCTTAGTGAAGGGGCCGTCTTTGACTGTACCGCCGTTTATGGTTTGGGTGCTTCCTACATTTGGTACGAGTTCTTGATTCGGCGTTACTGTATAGTTATCGCCGCTCCCGTTACTGCCAATAAAATTGGGAGAGAATAAGACATCCAGGGTTCTCGGATCGGTGTAATCCCAGTAGGGTACAGTTAGGTTGGGATTTCCAGAAACTTGTTGCAATCCCTTTTCAAAACGCGACAGCAGCTCGCGGTGCCAAGATGCGAAGGCAGGAGCGAAGTGAGCCGCGTTAATGCCAGACATATCCAAAGGCCCTTCGCCCATCGTCTGACCCTCTTTCAGGGGCATCCTGGCAAAGGCCATGATTTCAATGTGAAGCATCACAAACTCGTCCAGTATACTAATGGGCGATCCCGGACGGAATGTGTTTTTCATCTTCAGCACGGCGCTGGTGTAAGCGTTTTTCTCATCCTGAGTGAGGTCTAGAACGGCTTTCCGCACGTGTTTATCAGGTGTGCTGATTGCCTGTTTTAGTGCGTCGTATTGGCGAAATCCATCTCCGTTTGCTTGCGCTACTGAGGAGCTATTGGCCTCCATCGGTGCCATCATGGGTGAGCTTACTGGTGTTGTTCCTGGGGGGTTATTTCCCATCATGTTGCCCATGTCCATCATTTGTTGGTCTTCCATACGATTTCCGGTCTCCTTTCTAAAATATCAAACAAAAATTTGGTCTTTCGGAATTATTATGCCGTTCAAAACGAACATTTTGTAGTGGCACAGCATCATCAGTATGTCGGTCATGATTAGCGGTGGGTTGTTTACACTCTAGTGAGATGGTTACCTAAATCAATTAACACTAAATTGATTATATCAGGAATTTCTGAATTTCCAGACAAAAAATCAAGCCTGTTTGTGCTGTGGCACTGGAGAAACTCATCTTCATGCTTTTGTTACTTCCTTTTAGCATAAAGCAACAAAAACATAAATTAAATTTCTCGTAAAGAAATGTTAACTCTGCTGTAAGGTAAGTATTACTCTCCAGTTAGAGGTTTACCTACTTGACATCCTCCCGGCGCTAATTCGGAGTACCGAATATAGCGCGGGATTCCAAAGATTGCTCTTTGGGCTTCCTCTTTCTACGAGTCGGCTTACTTAATTGAGTTTCCTCAACCAAGCAGAGGCCATTCTCTCCAGAGGCGTTAATTCCCGTCTGCCCGACGGTATTTTCTAACATTTTACCTAAGATGGATAGGGTCTTCCCGGCGGGGTAGATAAAATATACAACATGGATTATATCAGGAACTTCTGAATTTCCTGACAAAAAATCAAGCCTGTTTAGGCTGTGGAGTTGGGAAACTACTTTTCCTACTTTTCCTACTTTTCCTGGTTGAAACGAAGAGACTATCTTAGCGGGCGTATCCATAAGAAGAGTCACAAATGGAGGCAGATGATATTTGCAATACCATCTGCTACTCGCTAACGTCGGGACAGGACGGCCCCGGTGGGAAATTTGTAGTATATTGTTTGAACTGAGATCTTGCAGCAACGAATAGACTAATCTATCCTAAAGGTGCTGTTTGTCTGGATTGCACAAGAAGTTAACATCGATTTTAGTGTGAGGTAAGACAGATGTTTCTAACGATCGCAAATTCAGCCTTTGACGATTTACCACTACAAGACGGCGGATATACCGTCGCACAACCAATACCAGGTTGGAATGTATATGACCCATCGGGCCTTTTTACCGCACCGAACGTAGGTTCCAACTATGCAACCCTCAATCCCCAGACCCTCTCTTATGCTAACGAAGCATCGTTAGGCAACGTCAGCGCCAGTTATCTAGAAAATCCGCTCGGCAGCGGTATAGCAGGTTTGTCCCAGACACTTACAGATGTCTTAACAGCCGGTAACACCTATACATTGAGAGCGGAAATAGGCAATCCCTTGGCCGACGCAGCATTGGGGGCGGGTTTCCCAGGCTATGTTGTGCAACTGTTGGCAGGGGGAAAACTGCTTGCCGAAGACCTCAATACGCGGGTTGTGCCAGAAGGGGCATTTGTAACTTCCACCGTCACCTACACCCCGATCGCCAACGACCCCAGCTTGAATCAACCTCTGGAAATCCGATTGCTCAATCCCTTGCTGGATCTAGGTAGAGAAGTCGATTTCAATCAAATCAGCTTAGAAGCTAATCCAGCTGTCGCTAACGCAGGGTTTGAAGAACCAGTTCTGGCGGATGGCGGTTATACTTCCAGAACGGTGCCCGGTTGGGAACTCTACGATCCATTCAACCTATTAGGTACCAACGCCAATTCTAACCTTGGTTCGCTCAATCCATCTGCATTGGCTTATCCCGGCCAAGCGCCCCAAGGCAATAATGTCTTAGCCACTTATTTTGAAAATCCCACCGGCAGCGGTATAGCTGGAGTATCCCAGACGTTAAGACAAGGATTAAGGGCGAATACAACCTATCGTTTGAGCGTTGATGTAGGTAATAATGCCGGAGATGGCCCGGATTTCCCAGGCTATGCGGTGCAACTGTTGGCTGGCGGTAAGGTGATTGCCCAAGACGTTAACACTGTCAGACCGGCGATCGGCACTTTTGCACCCACCAGCTTCACATACACCACATCTGCCAATGACGGCAACGTGGGGCAACCACTGCAAATCCGATTGCTCAATCTCCTACAGACACCAGGCCCAGAGGTCAATTTCGATAATGTCAGGTTAGATAGCTATGCTCCTGTTGCTAACGCAGGATTTGAAGATGTCACGTTGGCGGACGGTGACTTTAGCTCCAGAAATATCCCAGGCTGGCAACCTTATGACCCAAACAACCTTTTAAGTAACCCGGATTCCACTTACGCTACTCTTAATCCCACCCAAGTGTCTTATCCCGGTGCGGCACCAGAAGGCAACAATATCGCCAATATTTTTCTGGAAAACCCCATCGGCAGCGGACAAGTTGGGATTCAGCAAACACTCAATCGCGTCCTAACGGCTGATACAACTTATAATTTGAGCGTCAATGTCGGTAATCCCAAGCCCGATGATTTCCAACCCGATCCCGGTTTCCCAGGCTATGCGCTGCAATTGTTGGCTGGTAACCGAGTCATTGCCCAAGACAATTACTTCCCGCCAGCCGATCCCTTATTTGGTGCAGCTGATGAGGGGGTGTCAACCACCTCTACCGTAACTTATAGCGCACTTGCCAACAATCCAAACTTGGGTCAACCTCTGTCGATTCGATTGATCAATGAGTTGCAAGAGCCAGGTAAAGAAGTCGGTTTTGATAATGTGCGGTTAACGGAAACCAAACTACCTCGTAACTTCTTTAATGAAGCGTACTACCTGCAAAATAACACGGATATCGCCGGGGCTGTGGGAGCTGGATTAATTGATTCGGGATTGGACCATTTCAATCGCTTCGGTTTGAATGAAGGCCGGACAGAGGTTTCGCTATATTACGATGAAGCTTCTTACTTGCAAAGGTATCAAGAGGTGGCTGGTGGTGTGGGAGCAGGAATTTACTCTTCTGGATTAGAACATTTTCTGGAGATTGGTTACAATGAAGGACGCGACGGAGCGGGAGGGACTGCACAGACGGGCGATCGACAAGCTGCTTATTTAGGAAGAAACACTGATGTCGCTCAGTATGTAACTGCGGGAATCTTCAAATCGGCCTATGACCACTTTGTTCAGTTTGGCACTTTTGAAGGTCGTTTGTTCTAAACGATAAATTGCCAAGCGCGATGGCACAAAATTTTTGATTCATCTCAAAAACTTTGTGCGATTTTAGTGTTCTGAGTGAGGTAAACTTCTTTGGGGCGATCGCATTATTCCCTTGAGAGCGAAACTAAAAAAGTTAACTTCAATTTTAGTGTGAGGTAAGACAGATGTTTTTAACGATCGCAAATCCGGGATTTGAAGAACCAGCGCTTGAGGAAGGGACGTTTACCGATCTCTCTGTGCCTGGTTGGCAAGCGTATGACCCATTCAACCTTATAGGTAGCGAGCCATTTTCCAGTTACGGTTCGTTTAATCCCACCTCAGCCGCTTATCCAGGTGGCAATGTGCCAGAAGGTAATAATACTCTCAATATTTATCTGGAAGATCCGCCGGGTAGCGGCGTAATTGGCCTCTCCCAGACACTTCCGGATGTATTGACCGCTAACACATCATATAAATTGGCGGTCGATGTGGGCAATCACTTGCCTGACGACTTCTCGCCAGCTGGTTTTCCTGGCTATGCAGCGCAGCTTTTGGCAGGTAATGAGGTGATTGCTCAAAGCACGAACGCTCTGAACCTAGCTGAAGGGAGTTTTGGCACCGCCACAGTCGGATATACCACAAAAGCGACCGATCGCAACTTGGGCAAACCACTTTCTATCCGATTGCTGCACTTGTTGCAAGATGACGCTCGCGATCTGAATTTTGATAACGTTCGATTAGAAGCAAATCCGGCAATTGCCAACGCTGGCTTTGAGGAGATCCCCCTTGAAGACAATGGCTTCGCCGCCAGAAATATCCCTGGTTGGCAAGTATACGATCCATCCAATCTGTTTGCAAATCAAGGTTCTAATTACAGCACCTTAAATCCGGCTACAAGCTCTTATGTTGCCGAAGCACCGCAAGGCAATAATGTCGCGGGTCTTTATCTGGACAACCCCGTCGGTAGCGGTATAGCTGGGATATCCCAGACGCTAAACCAAGTAGTAAAAGCTGGCACAACCTATACTTTGACGGTTGATGTGGGTAATGCCGCGCCGGATGAATTCACCGGGATTGGTTTCCCAGGCTATGGGGTGCAACTGGTGGCGGGCGATCGGGTGGTTGCTCAAGACTTTAATGCCTTCAGACCGGGTAGAGGTCTTTTTGGCTTCTCAACCATCTCATACACCCCACGCGCCAATGACCCAAACTTGGGCAAACAACTGGAAATCAGATTGCTCAATACTCTGACTAGCACAGGTAAAGAAGTCGGTTTCGATAATGTGCGTTTAACGGAGAGCAAAGTCCCCCCTGGGTTATTTAACGAAGCGTACTACTTGCAAAATAACACCGATATAGCCGGGGCTGTGGGAGCTGGATTAATTGATTCGGGATTGGACCATTTCAATCGCTTCGGTTTAAATGAAGGCCGGACAGAGGTTTCGCTATATTACGATGAAGCTTCTTACTTGCAAAGGTATGTAGATGTGGCAGGTGCTGTGACAACAGGAGCTTTTTCATCTGGCTTAGAACACTTTGTCGAGTTTGGCTACTATGAAGGACGCGACGGAGCGGGAGGGACTGCACAGACGGGCGATCGACAAGCAGATTATTTAGGAAGAAACGCTGATGTGGCTCAGTATGTAACTGCGGGAATCTTCAAATCCGCCTATGACCACTTTGTTCAGTTTGGTACTTTTGAAGGTCGGTTGTTCTAAACGGTAAATTGCCAAGCGCGATCGCACAAAATTTTTGATTCATCTCAAAAACTTTGTGCGATTTTAGTGTTCTGAGTGAGGTAAACTTCTTTGGGGCGATCGCACTATTCCCTTGAGAGCGAAACTAAAACAGGACTAAAGCCCCTGTCACACTTAAATCAACTTGTAGGGTGCGTCAGACGAAGTTATACATCGATAGAATAACGGTTTGAGCCTCTGACGCACCCTACTAATTGTGCCAGTTGGCCTTAGTCCTATCAAAAATTTAATGTCGATTTTAGTGTGAGGTGAGATTAATGAGTCCAACGATCGTAAATTCAGGATTTGAAGATGTAGTGCTACAAGACGGCGGATTTACCGTTGCACAACCAATACCAGGTTGGCAGGTCTATGACCCGAACAACCTTTTTACCACACCGGGCTTCGGTTCCAATTACGCAACTGTCAATCCCCAGACGATCTCTTATGCTAACGAAGCGACCCTGGGCAATGTCAGCGCTAGTTATCTAGAAAACCCCATTGGCAGCGGCGAAGCGGGGTTGTCCCAGACACTTCCAGATCTGTTGACGGCAGGGAAAACCTATACCTTGCGCGTGAAAGTCGGCAATCCCTTACCCGATGAATTCACCGGGACTGGTTTTCCCGGCTATGCAGTACAACTCTTGGCAGGGGGAAAACTCCTCGCCGAAGACCGCAATACCAAGATTGTCGATGAAGGGGCTTTTATCACCTCTACCGTCACTTATCAGCCTGCTGCCAATGACGTCAACTTGGGGCAACCCCTAGAAATTCGCTTGCTGAATATCTTGCAGGGTACGGGTCGGGAAGTCAATTTTAACGATGTCAGCTTAGATGTATCGATTCCCGATATCTTAAACCCAGGGTTTGAAAGTCCTAGCATTCCGGCAGATACAGTTGCTATTAATCAAACGCCCGGTTGGTCGTTATACAACCCATACAACGTTGTAGATGGTAACGACGACTCTAGTACTGCCACATTCCATGCTGCCGAACTGTACAAAGAACTTTTTTATCCTCAAGGAGTACCGGAAGGCAATAATGCCGTCGGTATTTTTCTGGTCAAACCACCGGGAAGCGGAGTAGTTGGGTTAACACAGAAACTGGAATCAACACTGTTACAACCCAATACAACATACACTTTAAAATTCGATCTGGGCAATATCGCCCCCAGTGCGGATTTCCCCCTCATAGCTGGTTTCCCAGGCTATGCAGTGCAACTGCGGGCGGGCGATGAGGTGGTTGCCCAAACTGTGAACGAAGGGATTCCGCCTGACGGGACTTTTGCACCCAGAATGTTTACCTATACTACTTCCGCCAACCCTCGGAACGTGGGTCAACCCCTGGAAATCCGATTGCTCAATCTTTTGCAGTTCCCAGGTGAAGATGTCAACTTCGATAATATTCGGTTAGACATCAATCCTGTTATTGCCAACGCTGGCTTTGAGGAGATCCCCCTTGAAGACAATGGCTTCGCCGCCAGAAATATCCCTGGTTGGCAAGTATACGATCCATCCAATCTGTTTGCAAATCAAGGTTCTAATTACAGCACCTTAAATCCGGCTACAAGCTCTTATGTTGCCGAAGCACCGCAAGGCAATAATGTCGCGGGTCTTTATCTGGACAACCCCGTCGGTAGCGGTATAGCTGGGATATCCCAGACGCTAAACCAAGTAGTAAAAGCTGGCACAACCTATACTTTGACGGTTGATGTGGGTAATGCCGCGCCGGATGAATTCACCGGGATTGGTTTCCCAGGCTATGGGGTGCAACTGGTGGCGGGCGATCGGGTGGTTGCTCAAGACTTTAATGCCTTCAGACCGGGTAGAGGTCTTTTTGGCTTCTCAACCATCTCATACACCCCACGCGCCAATGACCCAAACTTGGGCAAACAACTGGAAATCAGATTGCTCAATACTCTGACTAGCACAGGTAAAGAAGTCGGTTTCGATAATGTGCG